>ENA-OWND01001256-OWND01001256.1-metagenome-genome-assembly--contig:-NODE-1256-length-15782-cov-3.566542_pt1 | contig 15782 bp, 9 predicted proteins | sample MGYA00245342_ERZ651119 | MGnify/ENA primary metagenome ERZ651119 (study PRJEB26857, sample SAMEA4031756) | metagenome | biome: human; feature: oral; material: saliva | place: Philippines | collected 2014...
GAAAATCGAGAGTATTTTGAACGAAATTTACCTCCTAGACCAGCTAACTATTTTGATTTAGAAGGTTTTAAAGAAATTACAAGGGAATTGTTAACGGAACAAACGAATCGGGATGTCTACATGCATCTTATCAGAGATTCGCAAGGCGTTATGGTCGGAAGAATTAATTTAAGTGTTTTAGAGAATAATCGAAAAACAGCAGAGATTGGGTATAGGATTGGGGAAAATGTTAGCAATTTAGGTTATGCCAGCGAAGCGGTTAAACTCGTTTTAGAAAAAGCCTTCACGACTTATGGTTTCAATAGAATCATTGCAGGAACGGCAACAGGTAATCTAGCCTCTCAGAGGGTGCTTTTAAAAAATGGCTTCACCTTTAGTAGGGTTATAGAAAATGACTTACAAATTCATAATGAGTGGGTTCATACAGCAGTATTTGAGATAACGAGACCATAATATCATCATTTCCAGTTTACTGACAGAACAAATGGAGTCGTCAATCTATACAGACATCTAAGAATTTTCTCTTGGGTGTCTTTTTTAAGTTATTCAACTCCCCCATAAAATTCTTCTATTACTTTCATAGAAAATATATATTAGCCAGGTTGGGAGAATCATAGTAGAATAGCTATCAAAATAGAAAAAGGAGTTTGGGGATGAAAATTTTTTCTTTATGGTCAAAGGTTTCTTTGGGATTGCAACTCTTGATTGCATTGGTGTTAGGTGTTCTTGTTGCTCTTGTATGGCCACAATTTTCGGCTTTCTATCAATTCTTGGGTCAAGCTTTTATCAGTCTGATTAATATGGTGATTATTCCGCTGGTATTTCCGGTTGTGGTCGTAGCGGTGGCTGGTGTGATTGGTAAGAAATCTTTTGGGAAGCTTTTGACAAAGAGTTTGCTCTATTTCTTTGGTGTCACGACGGTGATTACTTTGATCTTTGTCTTTGCTGCTTATTATCTAGGCTTTGGTCAAGGGGTCAATATCGGTCAGACTGGAGGAAATATTGATGGGATTGCTAAGAGCATCCAGTTAAATGAGTTCTTTCTCAGTTTCATTCCGGCTAATATTGTTAAGTCGCTTTCTGAAGGGGCTTTGCTTCCTATCATCGTCTTTGCGATATTCTTGGGTTATGGTCTTGGAAGTCTTAAGGAAGACAAGTCACAGAAGTTTATTGATTTATTGCAAATTTGGATTGAAGCGATATACAAAATTGTCGGTGTGATTATCAAGCTATCACCAATTGGGATCTTTGGTTTTATTGCCAAAGATGTAGCCACAACAGGAGTTGATAAGTTGATTGGTTTGGGTCAATTTGTAGCAGGAACTTATCTGGCCTATGTGGTTCTAGCTTTAGTGATTTTTCCTTTGATTGCATTGGTTTTCGGAGTTCCTTATCTGACAAGTATTCGTCAGAACTGGAGCCTCTTGACTTTGGCTTTTGTCTCTGGTAGCTCCAGTGTTGTTTTGCCACCCCTGTTAAAAGATTTAAAGAAGCAGGGTCACGACGAACATGTCATCGACCTGGTTGTGCCTTTGGGGTATACTTTTAATCTTGAGGGAGCGGCTGTTTATTTCTCGGTAGCTACTATCTTTATCGCTCATGCTTATGGAATTGCATTTTCTATTTCTGGTCTCTTCTTTGCCATCTTACTTTTAACCTTGGTTGGGAAGACTGCAGCAACAGTGCCTTCTGGAGCGATTGTTGTCTTGCTGGCTGCAGCGCCTCAATTGGGATTGCCAGTGGAAGGAGTTGCCTTGATTTTTGCGGTTGATTTCTTTGTTAATGCTGGTCGTACTGCCCTCAATGTTCTAGGCCAGGCTTTGGCTGTGAGTGTGATTGAAATAACAGAAGGTCACGTAGTGGAAGAATCAAAAAGCAGCGAACTGGCTGTTCGGTATTCTTAAAGGAGAGAAGACTTATGAGTCAAGCAAAAGTATACGTTATTCATGAAAATTTGGAGTGGACGCAGCACTTGGTCAAGTGGCTAGAGGAGAAAAATGTCCCCTATGAACTGTGGGATTTGTCAAGTGGGATCTTAGATCTGCAGAGTCCGCCCCCCACAGGAATTTTCTATAATCGGATGTCAGCCTCTTCTCATACTCGGGGACACCGCTACGCACCAGAATTTACAGAGCAGGTTCTAGCTTGGCTGGAAGCTCACGGCCGTAAGGTCATCAATGGTAGTGGAGCTATCAATCTAGAAATCAGTAAAATCAAGCAATATTTGAAGCTTTCTGAAGCTGGGATTGCTTCTCCAGAGACAGTAGCTGTTTTGGGGCAGGAGAATATTCTGGAAGCAGCTAGAAAACTCAATATTTATCCTCTGATTACCAAGCATAATCGCGCTGGGAAAGGTTTGGGAGTGCAACTCTTTAACAGTGAGGCAGAGTTAGAAGCTTATGTAAACAGTCCTGCTTTTGAGCCTTCTGTGGATGGGATTACCCTGCTTCAGGCTTATATCAAGCCAGCGGATGGTCGTATTCGTCGTTCGGAGTTTATCAACCAGAAGTTTCTTTATACAGTGTCGATTGATTCATCAGAAGGTTTTCAGCTTTGTCCGGCAGATGGGTGTCAGATTGGACAAAGACCTGCTCAGTTGGAAACATCGGATAAGTTTCAAATCACAGATCCGCTACCTGCTAGTCAAAGACAGGCTTATGAAACCTTCTTAGCTCAGGCTGATATTAATGTGGCGGCTATTGAGTGGGTAGAGTCGGAAGCAGGTCAGATCTATGTCTATGATGTGAACACCAATACCAACTATAATCCGACAGCTGAAGAAAAAGCAGGGATTTTTGCTCATCAGCACTTGGCAGAATATCTAAAGAACGAGCTGGTAGCATCCTATTCAGAATAAATTTAAAACAAACAAAAGCTTTCCGTTTTGGAAGCTTTTTGTTTTTTCTTCATTTCTAAAATATGACATCTGTCATTTTGTTTTTGTGACAAACGTTAGGTGAAGCGCTTACAAAAATTTGTTATATTTAGATTATTGAGATTGCTTCTTTTTTATAAAGGAGTTAGGTGCTAAACAAGGTGTTCATTTTGAACAAGAAAAGGTGAAAGGAGTGCGTTATGTAGCAGTAATTTGGTTGTGAGGAGTCTGATTTTATTTTTAGAATATTGAGGTGTGTCATGAAAAATCATCAGGAAAAAGTGTGTAAAAATTGGTTTATGAGAAAAAGCGGCAAGCGTTGGGTTTTTGGGTGTGCCCTGCTGGCTTTTGGAGCTTTCTTGTTAGATGGCGGTGGAGTGGTTTATGCAGATGAGGGTAAGGCTAATCCAGCCCCTGCTCAGGTCTTGCAGGCTGATTCATCAGCTGTCTCGGAGCCTGAAAGCGGGCAAACAGCTGCTCCTACAAGTAATGCCGATAAGACAGAAAACTCTGTAGCTGGAGAGACTGCTCCAACTGCAGCGACGGAAGCGAGTGGTCAGGATGCAGCAGTAGAGTCAGCCAATCAAAAGGCTGATAAGGAAAATCAAGCCACAGCAAATGCTAAAGAGACCAAACAGGAAGAAGACGAACAGCCAGCAGCGAAGGAAGTTGCTTCGGAAAAACTCCCTGCCGCAGAGACTGTAGATAAGCAGTCAGGCTTCAATACTAATTTGGCAGAAGCCAAGGGAGACAAAAATGGAGTTTGGGAAGTCCGGGAGCAAGGACTTTATAGTGATGCCAGAGGCAAAGGTGATAGTTTCCTTTACTCTCAAAGTCAGGGCAAGAATTTTGTTTACTCAACGGATGTAACTTTCCTCAGTAAGGAAGGGGCGGCAGCCCTCATTTTCCGCAGTAATAATAATCCGGATGACAAGAGCAGCTATGCAGTTAATATTGATGGTGGCAGCAACAATGTGAAGTTTTGGCGTTGGCAAGGCGGGCGTGATTATCAGTTTATCAATGAAAAACATATTGAGCCAACGGATGACAATAAATATCGGCTCAAGGTCGTTTCTATCGGCTCTTGGGTATCCTACTATGTCAATGATATTCTAGTAGCCAGCTCAGGAGATTACACGCTTCAGAGAGATGATAAGGGGCAGAATACTTATCTGTCAGCAGGCTATTTTGGCTTACTTAACTGGAACAGTAAGCTGCTTTTTCAAAATACCTTTTATAAAGAAATCACTCCTCAGTCTAATCCCGAGTTGGAGGATATAAGGGTGACTTCTTCAGTTGGGAAAGTGGAACAGAAAGGTCAGTTTACTGCCCCTATTACCATCCAGTATGTCAAGCATGATGCTGAGACTGTAGACTTGACTGTCGTAGCGAAAAATCCAGCTGTCAAGGTAAGCGTGACCGATGCTGCAGGTAGGGTTTATAGTGATTTGAAGAATATCCCGCTGGCAGTGGGGGCAAACTATCTGACTATAACCAGCACTGTGACGGATGCGGATGGGCAGGAGGTCAGCCTGACTTACCGGCTCAATGTCCATCGTCGGCAGGCAGATGAGGTATACTATAATGAACTCTATCGCGGTCAGTACCATTATTCGGTCAAGGACGGTTGGGCCAATGATCCCAACGGGCTGGTTTATTATAAGGGAGCCTATCATTTCTTCTATCAGTTTTATGACGATACCAAGTGGGGGCCTATGCACTGGGGTCATGCGACCAGCAAGGATTTGATTCATTGGGAAGAACAGCCGATTGCCTTTTATCCGGATGCTAATGGGGCTATGTTCTCAGGATCAATAGTAGCAGATACCACCAATTCCTCTGGTTTGTTTGACAATGACCAGGGCGGTTTAGTCGCACTGATTACTGCTGACGGAAATGGTCAGCGCATCAAGTTAGCCTACAGTAAGGATGAGGGTCGGACTTGGACGAAGCTTGATCAAATTGCAGCTGACTGGACGGATGATCCACTGCAATCACAGGATTTTCGTGATCCCAAGGTCTTCCGTTGGGAGGGTAAATGGTTTATGGTCGTTGCAGGCGGACCGCTGAGAATTTATTCGTCTGATAATCTGCGTAATTGGAAGGTGGAGTCAACTTATGCGGATCTCCATACGGAGTGCCCAGATCTCTATCCTCTACTGGCAGACGATGGTAGCCTAAAATGGGTCCTGTCTCGTGGCGGGCGCTCCTATAAGGTCGGTGATTTTAGACAGGTGGAGGGCAAGTGGACTTTCGTCCCAGATGCTGAGTTTGCTCAGGCTGATCAGGTTATGAACTTTGGTAAAGACTCTTATGCGGCCATGACTTACTACGTTCAGGACTTTGGCAGCAAGGCTAATCCAACCCTACCCGACATTATCGAGTCTAACTGGATGAATACCTGGGAAGATTACTGTAATCTGGTAGCCGATACCGTCGGTCAGAAGTTCAACGGCACCTTCAATCTTAACCTCAAACTAGGCCTTATCAAGCAAGACGGCAGCTATCGGCTGACTCAGACGCCAATTACAGCTTATCAGTCTCTGCGTCAGGAAGACAAGGCTGTGTTGTATAAAGACGTAGAAGTTAGTGAGAAGAATGGGCTGTTGAAAGATTTTTCCGGTGATCAGTATGAAATTGTCTCTACTTTCCGTCCGAGTGAAACGACCAAGAAAGTCGGTTTTAACCTGCGGGTTGGAGATGGAGAAGTGACTAGAGTTACCTATGATTTAGAAAAGGAAACTCTCTCTATTGACCGCAGCCGTTCCGGCATTCTTCTCAGTAATAAATTTGCTCAGGTGGATAGTCAGTCTGTCAAACGCAATGCGGATGGCAGCATAGATCTGCATCTCTATGTGGATCGCTCCAGCCTAGAAGTCTTTGCCAAAGGGTATACTGTAGCGGGTGCCAATCAGATTTTCCCTGCACCAAATAGCCTTGCGGCTAGTGTTTTTGTAGAAGGTGGTGCTGCTAAGGCTGACATTGCTCTTTATCCGCTGAAGGGAGTCTGGAAAGACAAACAGACAGTGACCAAACCACTGGAACTAGTGCAGGCTTCTCCTGTGACAAATAATATTTATGTAGGCGATACTTTGGATTTGAAAGCATATATCATGCCAGCAAGTGTCTCTCAAGCGGTCAGCTGGAGTGTGGATCAGCCAGACCTGGTCTCTGTCACGAAAGATGGCAACAAGCTACGAGTGACTGCTCTGCAAAGGGGTGTGGTCAAGGTAACGGCAACCTCTAAGGAAAATCCAAGCCTTTCCAAGGTCTTCACCATCAATATTAGCCGTAATGACTTTAAGACCAATGTTCCAGATCTAAAAGCTGTTTCCGGTAAGTGGTATGTCGATGGTGAAAGCCTCTATAATCAGAATACCAGCGCCAATGATTATTATATGGGAGGTCAGAAGATTCCTTTACCTGAGTATAACTTAGATGTGGATCTCAAGTATCAAAAAGGCTTGATTAATATTTTCTATGCGTCTGAAAATGTTGACCCTCGCAATGCCTATTCTATTCAATTTGGCGATAATGATAAGATTCGACTTTACCGCTTTATGGGAGAGACGATTGCAGAAAATAGCATGAATGGCAAGCATCTTAATGACGGCCAGTTCCACCATGTTAAGCTAGTGAAAACTAAAAATGGTGTCAGTGTATCTGTGGACGGTGTAGAATACCTGAACCACCAATTTGATACGGTTGAGCCTTATTATAATGATGCCTACGTCGGTCTGGGACTCTGGGATGGGGACTTGGAAGCACGCAATTTCTTTGTGACCAATCTTCATGCCCCAGCAGTTAATAAGGCTTCTCTGCAGAAAGTGGTAGACAGTACGGCTAGTCTAGATCCGAGCCTCTACACAGATGAGACAGTTCAGGCTTACCAGGCAGCCTTGGCTCGAGCTCAGTCTCTCTTGGCAGATGAAAAAGCGGAGCAGGCAGATTTAGATAGAGCAGAGCAGGAACTGAAGACAGCTCTTGCTGCTCTGGCTGTGAAACCAAGTCATCAGGTCACTCCAGAAGAAGGGATAAAGGACCTAGTGGAAGAAAAGCCTTTCTTAGAAATCGTAATGGAAGAGATTGCATATCAGACCCGAGAACAGGAAAATCCAGAACTGGAACAAGGGCAGCGGCGGATACTTGTAGCCGGCCAAAAGGGTCAAAAGCGAGTCTTTGTAGAAGTCTTGAACGGTCAGAGAACTGTTCTCGGTCAGGAAGTGCTTTCTCTAGCAGTTGACGAACTAGTAGAAGTTGGCAGCAAGGTGGTGGCTGAAAGTGCTAAACAGCCTTTGACAAGGACCCAGCCTCAAGCTCTCAATCAAGGTGAGGAAGAGAAAGTTATTCCGTCGCCAAGATTGCAGCCAGCTCCCGACTCAGCCCTGCCTAAGACTGGCACTCAAGAAGACAAGTTTCTGCCTCTGGCTGGTTTAGCTTTTCTGGGAATGGGTCTTCTAGCTGGAAGAAAGAAACAAGAAGACTAAGGTGCTAAGCAATGGTTATTTACACATAAAAAGGATGGGTGTTTTCCCGTCCTTTTTTGATATAATTACGCTTTGTGAAATGATTAGTTTTTGGCTGAGCATGCTGCAGTATCTGGCAAGAATTCCGATACATCCATCGGCTTGCTTTTTAATTCTCTATCTTAACTTGCATCCGGATGAACATATCGCGGTGCTGCTCCTGGAGTTGTGGCTGTTCATGAATGACCTCGCAGATATAATCGCCCACAGGAGTATATCCAGCTTGGGTCAGAGCTTGGTGAAAATGCGGCAGAGCTTTAAGTTCATCTGCAAAGGAAGAGCAGTAAGCAACAGCATAATTTCCTGCTGGCAGCAACATTCGATTTAAGTGAGGAAGTTCATTGGGAGTATGATGGAAGAGACAGAGTTGTTTGGAAATCCATCTTTCTTTTTGGAAATCTTCTTGTTTCATAATGGAGCCAACACGGCTGAAATGAGTGAAAAAAGGACTGTAACGCAGGATTTCTTGCTTGAAGCAGCGGAGAGCAAGTTCGTATTCCTCACTTTTCATTTGATAAATGTTTTGATCAATTTCAAAAGTAAGCAGCTGCCGTTCAGGAAAAGTTAGGATTTCCAGCTCTTGCTCGCTCTGCTTTTCGCCATAGATACGGGCACCAGACCGAAAGATTTCGATTTCTTGGATTTGTTTTTCTAAATTCTCTTTTTCCTCTAGAAGGCGCTGATAGCGCTCCTCGATAAGCTGGTGCAGTTGAAAATGGTCTTTGTCAGATAGGATTTCTTTGATGTCTTCTAGAGAAAAATTCAGTTGACGCAGGTACTGAATGGAGTCAACCAGAGAAGATTGATTGATGTGGTAGTAGCGATAGTTGGTTTCTGGATCGACTTTATAGGGTTTTAAAAGACCGATTTGATCATAGAATCGTAGAGTTTGGATGGAAATCTGATTTATTTGGGAAAATTCTCCGATACGCAAAATTTTTTTCATTTTTTAAAACCCTCTATTGACTCTCTAGTTACTAGAGATATTATACTATAATTGTGAAAATAATAACAATTAATGGAGGGTTTGCCATGAGAAATACAAAAATTCGTGCTGTCCAGTATGGCTGCGGCAAGATGTCTAAAGTGATTTTCAAGTACCTACTGGATCACGGTGTAGAAATCGTAGGAGCTATTGATAACAATCCTGCTGTAGTAGGACAGGATGTTGGTGATTTTGCAGAGCTAGGCTATAAGACTGGCGTCCTGATTTCTGATAATGCTGAACGTGTCTTTGGAGAGTGTGACGCTGACATTGCCATTGTCACCATTGCTTCCTATATGCCGGAAATGTATGATTTTTTTGAAACAGCCATCAAGCATGGAGTTAATATCATCACGACCTGTGAGGAAGCTATCTATCCTTGGACGACATCGCCATCCGAAACAAATCGCTTGGACAAGCTGGCTAAAAAATATGGTGTCACTGTAATGGGTTCAGGCATGCAGGATATTTACTGGATTAATATGCCTTGCTTGGCTATGTCTGGCCTTAATCGCATTCAAAAGGTGAAAGGGATTGTCAGCTATAATGTGGAAGATTATGGTCTGGCTTTGGCAGAAGCGCATGGTGCTGGTTACGATTCAGAGCGATTTGAAAAGGAAATTGCCAGTGCTGAGAGTCTGCCGTCCTATATGTGGAATGCTGCTGAAGCTATTTGCTCTAAGATGAACTGGACCATTCAGGATATTTCACAAAAGAGTGTTCCTTACATTTTGGATGAAGATGTTTATTCTGAAACGCTGGGACGTACAGTTCCGGCGGGGCAAGTAACGGGTATGTCAGCTGTGACAACCATTCATACCCATCAGGGAATTGAGTTAGAAGTAGAGTGTATTGGCAAGGTCTATCGTGAAAATGACGGAGATATGTGTGATTGGGAAATTACTGGTGAGCCAAATTTAGTCTTCTCAGTCAGCAAGCCTGATACTGTAGCCTTGACCTGTGCTACTATCGTCAATCGAATCCCTTCTGTGTTAGATGCACCGGCAGGTTATGTGACTTCAGAGTTGGCGCGTGACTTGGCCTATCCGACCTATCCACTTCATACCTATGTGGAAAAATAACAAAGCTTATAACTAAAAATACACCTCCCGCATCAATTGGGAGGTGTGTTTTTAAGTATTAGTCTTACTTTTTCTTCAAAAGGAAGAGTCCAGCAGAGCAAGCGATTAAAATACTTGCTAGCTTGAAGCCTTCAGTCATTTCCTGTGTTCCAGTTTTTGGAAGAGAATCTCTGCTATTGGTCAAAGAAAGCTCTTGAACAGGGTCAACTTTAGTTGCAGGTTTAAAATCAAGTCTTGTTTGATTTGGAGCTTGATAAGTCTTGCTTGGAGCCTGGTAAGTAGGAGGCGTTAATGGCTGAGGTTGAGGAATTGGATTTGGAGTTGGACTTGGCAAAATATAATCTGTCAAGTTTGCCAACTGACTACCAAAAACAGCATTGGATATCCAACGGTAGAAGTGAATTGTATGCAAGCGGTTGGTAGGATTTCCAGCGTATACAAATAGTGGATTTTCGTTGTATTTCCCAGAGATAGCTACAATTTTGTTAGCCAGTTTTTCGTTGCCTGGCCACCATCCAGCTATATAGTAATCACTGCCAGCGATTGTTGCCAAAGTTTTGAAGTTAGCTGGAGCCTTAGCAATCCAGTTTCCTGAGTTAGAATAGAAGAGGTCGTTCTTATTATAACCGCTAGTCAGCGGGTCTTGATCGTCTATAATTGCTTTCATGAGGCCTTCAAAATCACTGCCACCAGAGAATTTTTCAGCGTCAAATCCGTCGATAAGACCCAATTTTTCGAGTCTTTGCATAGCAGAACCACCAACGACGATGGTTGGCTTGAGACCGACCAGAGATTTGTCAAAATTATTGCTTTCTAAAACAACAACATCAGCTTCCTCTGGTGTGTCGACAAGATCAAAGCCTAGATTTTTAAGTGCTAGAGCCGTATGTGTAGGCGAATCAACACCTGCCCAATAAAATTGATGAGGAGGTGAATAGACTTTCAGGGCTTTCAGGCTTGGGCCGTTAGGAACCTTATAGAGTGCATCCCCATAGATAGCATAATCTCCCAGCAGGTTTTCGAATGTCGATGTATCAACGATATAGCCATCGTCTGTTAGATAGACTTTCTTTCCTTGGCGAATAGCTTGGTTAACAGCTTTTACGGCACTGTCGGATGCATTTGCGATCACGTAGTAAGGAGCCGAGTGGTTAATTTCGCTTGTACGAGTAGCACGAAGAGCTGTTACGTCTCCTAATTTTCCGTCAAAGAGTTTATCTTTGAAGACTGCTTCCGCTTTAAAGCCACGCATGTCTGGGAAATTCACTAAAAGTTCGGCATACATAGCTGACCAAGCGGATTCATTAGAACCTTTATAAAGGATATGGTTGGCATAGCCTCTTTTAGCTTGGGCCATATCAACAACCAGGTCCCCTTTCTTATAGTTGCCTACATCTTCCTTCAATTCTTTAAGAGTGACACCATTTCTCTTGAAGTATTCAATCATATTAAAGGCTTGTTGGGAGTCGTTGTTTTTTTCAAGACCCATCGGAATAACATAATAGTCAGGGAAGAATTTCTTTTGACCATTCTTGATCCGTCCAACTACCTTACCATCAGGTCCTACTAATTCATTCTCTGCTTTAGGGTCTTCTACCTTATTGATACCTCTGAGATAGAAGTTGAGGCGCATTTCCATCAATTTATCTGGGTTTTGAGATAAGTAAGAAATACCTCCCAATACTGCGTGGTATCCAGCTTTATAGGACTCTTGATTTCCTTCAGGTATTTCGATTGTATGCCCTAAGATACCATGGTACATAGCGTAAACTCCAGTATAGCCGGAGAAGGAATCGTCCCAGCCATCACCCCAGTCTAGTTTAGGGATAATATAGCTGTCATACTTAGAGTTAGCGACGCCGGCACGTCCCATGTGGTGGGCGTTTTCCAGCATATTTTCTGACAAGAGGTCATATTCGAAGTTGGGATCATGAGGTGGTGTTGCTGGTTCGATCAAGAATTCTTTAACGAATCCATGAATGTCATAAAGAGCAATAGGATTCCATTTATTGATGAGACCAGCGACAGTTCGAGTTTCAGGGTTGGCCTGATAACTTGTGTCCCGGTTTGGGTCAATTCCGTTAGCTAGTGCACGAGTATTGGCAACATCTCCGTCCGGATTTTCTGTGAAGTCAAATAAGAAAATAAATTTCTTGAGGAGTTCCTTGACACTAAGAGTAACATTTTTGGCAAGCCCATTAGCATCAGTTGTCTGGAAAGAAATAAGATCTTTAGTGGCAAAAGTATTGAAAAGTCCAGTGATGATGTCGATGGCGGGTTGTTCATCAGCATGGGTATTGTTGATAAGGACTGGGAGCTTATAATCCAGTGTACCGTTCTTTAAGGCAGCCAGCATTTCGGCAGGTTTTGTGAGGGCTTTTGGATTGGTTGTATTGAGGTAGTCATCAATGCTCTTCTGATCGGAGCTAATAATTCCCAGTTTAACATCTCGTCCTTGCGCACTCTTGCCAATCGTTTCGATTTGAACCAAACGATCATCTTTAGCTTCTTGTCGACTCTTTTCGATAGAGGCCAGCATTTCATCGTGGGTATGGAAGTCTTCATATGGTCTTAGGACAATGTTTTTGCGAATAGTAAGTCCCAAATCTTCGCTGACCCCGACTAATTCATGATTTCCCATAAAGTTGCGGTAGGTTCTGCGAATATTGTTGGGTGTCCGTAAACTCAGATCTTGGCCAAATAGTTCGTTAAATTTCAGAGATAGCTTGAGGTCATTTCCTTCGACTTTTTCTTCTATGGTTACAAAGGGATCTCCAGAGAATGTGCCGTCTTCCATCTTCCAAGTTTTCCACTCGCTAATTGGCTTGTTATCGAGTGTCCAACTAATTTTGTTGGCTTTGGCACCTTGTTCTTGAACGGTTTCCTCAATGTTTGCTTTTTCAGACATATAAACCTTACTGTCTGCAAGCTGAACTTTTGAGTCTTCGCTACTTGCTGCACGAGTTTCAGACTTATCAGGTGCAGTAGTGTTTTCAGAGCTAGTTTCCTTTTTGTTTTCTGCTCCTGTGGCTGGGCTAGTAGCCGTTTCGCTTGTAGTCTTATCCGATTCGGCTACAGGCTGAGTTTCCTTATTAGCAGTATCTGCCTGAGGTTGATCAGAATGATCTTCTGTTTTCTCGGCACTGACCGGAGTAGGATTTTCGACAAGACTACTTACTGGACTTGCTTCTTGTGGCGCTTCAGTCGGATTTAGCGTATCGGCAGCTACGTTTCCTTGGGCTAGAACAGCTAGAAGGGTTGCGGCTGACAGGCTAAGAACCTGAGTATATAAGCGTTTCTTATAGGTGTCTTTCATAAGAGACCTCCTTTGTAATGTGTTCTTTAATCTTACTATATCAATTTTTGTAATCGTTTTCAAGAAAAAGCATAGATAAAAAATATGCTTTCAATAGACAAATCTGAGAATCTGTCTTGCAATTCCATCTATGAGCCTTGTCGAACAAGAAATGACGGGCTTATTTTATATGGATGAATTATGGATTCCTGCCTAAAATAGAAGAGTGAGAAGAAAGCATGTATAAGCTCGTCTGAGGAATTTCTACAATTCCATGCAAAATCACATCTTTTATGCTACAATAATACAAACAAAAAATGGATTGGAGTCGACAATGAAAGCAATTATTACGGTTGTTGGGAAAGATAGATCAGGGATTGTTGCGGGAGTCTCAACTAAGATTGCAGAGTTGGGATTGAATATAGATGATATTTCACAGACAGTTTTGGATGAATTTTTTACGATGATGGCTGTTGTTTCAAGTGAAGAAAAACAAGATTTTGCAGCTCTTCGTAGTGAATTTGAGAGCTTTGGCCAGACTCTTAACGTCAAAATCAATATTCAAAGCGCAGCAATATTTGACGCTATGTACAATATCTAAGGGGTGAAGGATGGATATCAGACAAGTAACAGAAACCATTGCCATGATTGAGGAGCAGAATTTCGACATTCGGACTATCACCATGGGTATTTCACTCTTGGACTGCATCGATACAGACATTGATCTGGCTGCTGAGAAGATTTACCAAAAAATCACGACCAAGGCTAAAAATTTGGTGGCTGTTGGGGACGAAATTGCTGCAGAGCTCGGGATTCCTATCGTCAACAAGCGGGTCTCAGTGACTCCGATTTCGCTGATTGGGGCGGCCACGGATGCTAAAGATTATATTCCTTTAGCTAAGGCTCTGGATCGAGCGGCTAAGGAAATCGGCGTAGACTTTATAGGCGGTTTCTCTGCCTTAGTCCAAAAGGGCTATCAAAAAGGTGATGAAATTCTCATTAATTCTATTCCACGAGCTTTAGCGGAGACGGACAAGGTCTGTTCTTCTGTCAATATCGGCTCAACCAAGACCGGTATCAACATGACGGCGGTTGCAGATATGGGACGCATTATTAAGGAAACAGCCCAACTGTCTGACATGGGTGCGGCCAAGCTAGTTGTTTTTGCCAATGCAGTAGAGGACAATCCTTTCATGGCTGGTGCCTTCCATGGTGTCGGTGAAGCAGATGTGGTCATCAATGTCGGTGTTTCTGGGCCTGGTGTTGTCAAACGAGCCTTGGAAAAGGTTCGTGGTGAAAGCTTTGACGTGGTGGCTGAAACAGTCAAGAAAACGGCCTTCAAAATCACTCGTATTGGTCAGTTGGTTGGTCAGATGGCTAGCGAACGTCTGGGCGTTAAGTTTGGGATTGTTGACTTGAGTTTGGCTCCAACGCCAGCAGTCGGAGACTCAGTAGCCCGTGTTTTGGAAGAAATGGGCTTAGAAACAGTCGGCACCCATGGCACGACAGCAGCGCTTGCTCTACTCAATGACCAAGTCAAAAAAGGTGGTGTCATGGCCTGCAATCAAGTGGGTGGTCTGTCTGGTGCTTTCATCCCTGTTTCAGAAGATGAGGGCATGATTGCGGCTGTGCAAAACGGTTCGCTCAATCTAGAAAAGTTAGAAGCTATGACAGCCATCTGCTCAGTAGGTTTGGATATGATTGCTATCCCTGAGGCGACGCCGGCTGAAACCATTGCAGCCATGATTGCGGATGAAGCAGCGATTGGCGTCATTAATCAAAAGACGACAGCTGTGCGGATTATTCCAAAGGGCAAGGAAGGCGATATGATTGAATTTGGCGGGCTCTTGGGAACAGCTCCGGTCATGAAGGTCAACCAAGCTTCGTCAGCAGCATTTATCGCGCGTGGTGGACAGATTCCAGCGCCGATTCACAGTTTTAAAAATTAATAAGAAAATCGGGTCTGTGCAGACAGGCCTTTTCGATTGAACAAGGAGAAGAGATGGCAAAAACGAGATTATTTATCATTCGGCATGGGAAGACAATGTTTAATACCATTGGCAGAGCTCAAGGTTGGTCAGATACTCCTCTGACAGCTGAAGGGGAACGTGGTATTCGAGCGTTGGGGATTGGATTAAGAAAATCAGGTCTTTCCTTTGTAAAAGCTTACTCAAGTGACTCGGGGCGAACCATTCAGACTATGGGGATTGTGTTGGAGGAACTTGGCTTAACTGGGCAAATCCCTTATACCTTTGATAAAAGAATCCGAGAGTGGTGTTTTGGCAGTTTTGATGGTGCTTATGGTGGAGAACTCTTTCACGGTGTTATTCCTCGTGTTTTGAAAACAGATGACTACAAGGAGCTTGGTCTGCCGGACTTGGCAAATGGATTAGTAGAAGTGGATACTGCAGGTTGGGCGGAACCATGGGATAAACTCAGTGGTCGGATTTTAGAAGGCTTTGAAGCTATTGCAAAAGATGTAGAGGCTTCCGGTGGAGGCAATGCTTTGGTAGTCAGTCATAGTATGACAATCGGTACACTTGCTTATTTAATTGACGAAGAGATTAAGAAAAATCCTGGTGTTGAAAATGGAAGTGTGACAGTTGTTGAATATGCCAATGGAAAACTATCCATTGAAAGTTTGGGAGATGTGTCCTATCGTCAAGCTGGTGCAGAGGTTTTAAATAGTCGCTGACAGCAATGGTCTTGATTTTTTCCTAAAAGTGGTATAATAAAGGAAGAATAAGGGAGGCAAGTAAATGTCAAAAACAAGATTGTATATCGTCCGTCACGGTAAAACCATGTTTAATGCGATTGGTCGAGCGCAAGGATGGTCGGATACCCCTCTGACAGCTGAAGGTGAACGAGGAATTCGAGAGTTAGGATTGGGTCTGAAAGATGCTGGTATAAACTTTAAGCGGGCTTATTCTAGCGATAGTGGTCGGACTATTCAAACCATGGGAATCATTTTAGAAGAGCTGGGATTGAGAGATAAGATCCCTTATCGTACAGACAAACG
>ENA-OWND01001258-OWND01001258.1-metagenome-genome-assembly--contig:-NODE-1258-length-15744-cov-45.477405_pt1 | contig 15744 bp, 16 predicted proteins | sample MGYA00245342_ERZ651119 | MGnify/ENA primary metagenome ERZ651119 (study PRJEB26857, sample SAMEA4031756) | metagenome | biome: human; feature: oral; material: saliva | place: Philippines | collected 2014...
CAATTGTTGTTTACGGTTCATCAACCGGTACATGTGAAAGCATTGCAAATACCATTGCTGAGAAACTTGGAGTTGAAGCTATTAACGTATCAGACTTTAATGCTGATGTAGTAGCAGAGAATGATAACCTTATCTTGGGGTCGTCTACTTGGGGCGCAGGTGAGCTGCAGGATGATTGGTATGATGGTATTAACGTACTGAAGAATGCTGATCTTTCTGGTAAGACTGTTGCTATCTTTGGTTGTGGTGATAGCGAAAGCTACTCAGATACATTCTGTAGTGCAATGAAGGAGATATATGATGCAGCTGAAGGTGCTAACATTCTTCCAGGTGTTTCAACAGACGGTTATACCTTTGATGATAGTGAGGCTGTTGTTGACGGTAAGTTCGTTGGCCTTGCATTGGATGACGTAAACGAAGATGATAAGACAGAAGGTCGTATTGATGCTTGGTTAGAAGCTATTAAGCCAGCATTGTAAAGGCCTTATAACTTACAATATAATTATTCATACAAAGGGATAACTATGATGACAGATATGATGTCCGCCGATATGAAGGTGCTGATGAATCACATCTACGAGTACAAGAAAGGTGTTCGACAGATGGTCTTATATACTTGTAATAAGAAGTATGAGTCATTCGCCACGCTCCGTCTTGAGCATCAGAATATCCCATATATCATACAGCCGGTGGGTCGTGACCGTATGAATCTATTCTTCGGTCGACAGGAGTGTCTTGATGCCATCCGGCTGATGATAACCAAACCTCTTAACCAACTAACGCCCGAAGAGGATTTTATCCTTGGTGCAATGTTGGGGTATGACATTCGCGTACAGTGCGAGCGGTACTGTGAACGCAAGTGCCGCACTTGTAAATGTGCGACATAAGCCAGAATTATTAAATGATAATCTTGTTCGCGAAATAAATTATTTCATAATGTTTTTGTATTATAAATAGGCTTGTCGTGAGACAGGCCTTTTTATCTTTTATGTAGTTTTTACCTACGAGAATATAAATCATAAAGCACCAATTGATTACTCAAATGGTGCAGTTTATTCTTTTGGAATAATAATAAGTATTGTTTTATTTTATTCTATTAAATGAGAATTTATCCTCTTTTAATGATTTCCCATTATTAAACATTTTCAAGGAACGGTTTCCCAAAATAGAAGAAGTAAACTTTACAATACCGTTACTATATGTATAGGTAACAGTTTCATCTCTCATTTTACATTCTTCCATCATTCTTCTGTAACCACTCTCAAAAGTTGAAGAGTATGCATCACCTCCAATAGTTGCAGTGGTCTTATTTTTTTTCATAACAGGTCTAGTATAAACCTTTACTTTTGTAGCAGAAATAAATTGGAGATTAAATGTAAATTTCAAAGAAAAAGCCTCATTATCAAAACATGCTAATTTAGGGTCTGTTTCTGATCCAAAGATAAACTGAAAAGTGTGACCAACTAATGGTGTAGTAGTTTTAGGACGCTGATAATTTGAGTTGCATAATGTCATAAAGTTATAAGATACAGGTGTGAACATTGCTTTTGTAGTTGATGTTCTGGAGTATACCATTGCCCTTGTCTTACCGATAGCATTGTAATTGCATAATAACAAAATGCCTAAAAATACTATAGTACGTTTCATAAATGATTTGTTCATAATGATAAGTTTAATATTTAAGAAATAGTTATCTTTATTACTTTCCTTTGTTTTATATTCTTTTTTTGTCTTTCTCAACTGTTTCTTGCGTGTTCTTGAACACCTTACTATGAAATCTTAAATCCTTAGCAAGTTTCTTCGCCATTGGACCAAATGTTGCGTAGGATAGACCACCTGATACCAATCCACCTATAACTGGAAATACTTTTGAAACCGATTTGGCCAATAATTGCTTTGACATACGTATACCAATCCATTTTGATATTTGTTTGATAAGCAGATACCATGCTGCATGACCAAAGGTTATAATAGGAATTCTTTTAGCTACTTGTATAGCTATCTTTTTTGTCATGTCGGCTAAAATCCTTGAAGCGGCATTTACTCCAAACATTACTCCGAGCATAGGAGTTATTATATTAAGGCTGTTGGGGCTCAACTCTCCATCTTTTTGGAAATCTGGGTAACCGTATAGATAAGCTAATTTTTGGCAAAGATTAATACAAAATCCATAATATTGTGCTAAATCAGCAATGCCTAGCCCTGTAGCTGCAATAGGATTTCCTGGGATACCTGTCAAAGTTGAGATAATTGAAACCTTGTATCTTGATGTGGATATCACATTCTCTGCGACAGCGTCTATTAGATCTATGTCTAATATTGCACGTGGATTTTCTTTTATGATTTGTTCTAATTCTTCATCTGTACAAAATTCGGAGAAGACATTGTTTAGAAACTCTTCCCTATTAACTTTCATGCTAGGGATTTGCATAGATAGACTCAGTACTTTATTGTATAAGTCTACTCCTGTTGTTTTTTCCATAAGAAATTCTTTTTAATATATAATTAATAATTGAATATATTATTATAGGTTTTAATATACTAGATACTTTTGTTATTTCAAATGTAATTAATTGTTTAATAGTACACAAACTGTTTCCCAGAAGTAGGTGTTTCTAAACTAAATTTTAAAATGAAAAAGCGTGGGAACTATTGAATGTTATTCTACACGAAGCTCTGGACTGCTTTTCACCGAATAACAAACAATAGCCCACGCATTGAGGTATATTATTCCCTTTGAAAAAGGGCACAATAATCCCATGCATGAGCGTATTGCCGCCATCCTCGGTGAATGTAATTGTCCAGATTACGTGCAGAAGATGATTTCAAACGCTCTGTTAAAAAATAGAACTCTTTATAGTGCACTTTTTTTATATAGGTGCACTAGGATTCGGATACAAAGATAAATAAATTTTCTTATTAATTGTTTTATTTCTTCAAAAAAAACACATTCTTGGCGAATTTATTTGTGACTTTCTCTTATCATAATATCAAAACCATGTTATTTTAAGGTATTTATCTGCAAATAATACCACATTTAGTTTAAATGTACGTTGCTGTCATCTTTAACATTTCCTGTATCTTATTGATGAGTAGTTGGTTAAGAGTGTATAAGATGTGACAGATATGACAGGAAAAATAGTTTTACCTAAAAGTTGATAGAGTGATGTTTAGATTATAAAGGGTGGTAGAAAGCTCTAAATGAAAGGGTGAGGGATGATATTAGCAGTATTTTGTTAGTATATAAAACAGAGAGGGTTCCCTGTTATACAGGTAATTTTATATTGACTTTGGAAAGTTAATAATCAATATGACCAAGTAATAAATACTCACTTTTAGAGGTGTAAGTCTCATTTACTAACAAATGGGTATAACGTTCTTTGCTCACCTCTCGTATGCAGTACGTCATCAACAGTCATGGTGGTTACAGGTGACTCGACGAGTAGTGAGTATAGGACAAAATACTACTTGTCCGCACCTCGGAGGGCGTATACCAGCATCACTCATAGTGAAAGCTGTTAACACCATGAGTGACGAGTATTAACACATTGGTTGAGGATGAAGAGTAGGAGGATATTAATCCCTTCTAAATATATCTCTGGTGTACACTTTCTCCTTCACATCATCAAGGCATTTATCATAGCGGTTGGCAATGATAGCATGACAACGGCGTTTGAAATCAGAAAGATTATTCACAACAAGACTACCAAAGAAGGTTGCACCGTCTTCAAGTGTAGGCTCATAGATAATAACTTGTGCCCCTTTAGCCTTAATGCGCTTCATGACTCCCTGAATAGAACTCTGTCGGAAGTTGTCACTATTCGACTTCATTGTCAGTCGATAAACACCAATGATACATTCTTTCTCTTCGTCGGGATTATAGTCTCCACGGTCGTAGTAATCATAATAACCAGCCGTGTGTAACACTTGATCGGCTATAAAGTCCTTACGAGTACGGTTACTCTCGACAATAGCTTGGATAAGATTCTCTGGGACATCAGCATAGTTGGCAAGCAACTGTTTGGTGTCCTTTGGCAAGCAATAGCCTCCGTAACCAAAAGAAGGATTATTATAGAAAGATCCAATACGTGGGTCAAGACAAACACCCTGTATGATATTAGATGTATCGAGCCCTTTCACCTCAGCGTAAGTATCCAATTCATTGAAATAGCTAACACGCAGTGCGAGGTAAGTATTAGCAAATAGCTTTACAGCCTCAGCCTCGGTCAATCCCATGAAAAGGGTTGGGATATTCTCTTCTATTGCCCCTTCTTGTAATAACTGGGCAAATACATGGGCCGCACAGTCCAATCGTTCGTCACCTTCGGGGCGACCAATGATGATACGACTTGGATAAAGATTATCGTAGAGCGCCTTACTCTCACGCAGGAACTCGGGTGCAAAGAGAATATTATCGCACTTATATTTAGCTCTGATATTCTCTGTGTAGCCAACCGGAATCGTAGACTTAATGACCATGATAGCCTTAGGATTCACCTTCATTACGATTTCGATGACCTCTTCAACATGTCGTGTATCAAAGTAGTTCTTTACTGGGTCGTAATTAGTTGGTGTGGCAATGACTACAAAGTCAGCATCTTTATAAGCCGTCTCTGCATCCATCGTAGCGGTGAGGTTTAAGTCCTTCTCGCTCAAATACTGTTCTATATAATCGTCTTGAATAGGCGAACGCTTATTATTAATCAGTTCCACCTTTTCTTTAACTACGTCAACAGCCATTACAGGGTGGTGTTGACTCAGCAATGTAGCTATACTGAGACCCACATAACCAGTTCCAGCCACAGCTATCTTTACGTCTTTAATATCCTTATCCATTGTTTTGTTCAGCTTGTTTGCAAAGATACGTATTTCTATTTGAATACTACAAAGGATAAGGACAAAATCCTTACTAAATCCCTCCTTGCCTTTGTTTTACTTACCTCTCAGCTTCTTAGTGTTCTTTTGTTATTGTTTGTATGAAAGATAGAGAGGTGTAAGTGATAGATAGAAATGACTTACGTTCAGTGTAAATCATACTGTAACAGGTAAAAGACGATGATTATAAAAATCCCAGACAACGATTTTGTTGCCTGGGATTTTATGTTAGTACTAATCTTATTTACAGTTTGGATAGATGTTTTGTTTTATCCGCAGTGGAAGTACTGGCGAACAAGTTTCTCCATCATCATCTCCTTGCCCTCTATCTCTTGACGTAGAGTACGGTCATTGTATGAGCGAAGCTGTTTGATGATACCATCAATCATGGCAGGAGAGAATACATCATACTCTTCATAAACCTTGCGTTGACGTTCCAAGCAATCGGCTGATGCAGCACAGCTATCAGGCAGTTGAGCCAGCGTAGCATAGCGTTCAGCATTCTTTGGATCATGGATGTCACCGTCAGCAAAGGTTCTCTCTGCCTCAGCCTCAGCGTTAGCCATCTCGAAGCCATGGCGACAAGCAACGCAAAGACCAGCTAAGAGCTGATAAATATCAGCTGAAGCATCAGGCGAACGCATCTCAACAGTCTGTTTGATAGAGTAGTCGCGTGCAGTGAGTGGTTCTACGTTGTTAGCCTTATGACACATATCTTCGCCAGAAGTCCAGCCTAATGGTACACGAACAAGCACAGAACGGTTGCTCATACCCCAGCATACATTTGTTGGAGCTTCCTGATGTGGAACAAGACGGAAGTAAGATGTTGGGTTCTTATTACCAAAGGCTGTTATACTCTCAGCCAAATCCATCATACCAGCAATAGCCTTACGAGCGTCCAGTGACAACTTACCATTGTCTAACATCATATTCTTTCCGTCCTTCATTATGCGCATGTGGATGTGCATACCAGACCCGGCTTTGCCCACAGTAATCTTAGGAGCGAAAGTAATATCAAGTCCTTCCTCGTAACCTAAGCTGCGGATAACCCATTTAGCAATGAGTAATTGCTCCGCACACTCGTTTGCAGGGACTGGTAAGAACTCAATTTCGTTCTGTTCATAGCAGCGTCCATTCTCCACGAAATTACCCACCTCAGAGTGTCCATACTTAATTTTTCCACCACACTCGGCAATTAGTTGCATAGAGCGCATGCGGAAATCGTTACCCTTAGAGAAAGGTGTACTCTCGTGATAACCATGTTGGTCGTCAGCAGGGAACACTCCCTCATCCTCTCGGATAACATAATACTCTAACTCACCCATAGCCTGAAACTCCATGCCTGTCACTTTCTTAAAGGCATCCATAGCCTTTCGGAGCGTGTACTCAGGTGATGAAGCTAATGGATTGCCGTCACGATCGAAGAATGAACAGAGCATGCAAAGCGTTGGAATCTCTGAGAAAGGATCGATGAAAGCCGTAGAGAAGCGAGGCATTACATAGAGGTCACTACTTCCTGCAGCAATGAAGCTGAAGAGTGAAGAGCCGTCAACGCGCTCGCCACTTGTAAGGATTGTCTCCAAGTAGTCGGGGGTGTGGAGCATGAAATTCAATGTTTTCAATCGTCCATCACCAGCAGGATACATAAAGTTTACCATCTTGATGTTCAAGTCTTCGACAACTTGTTTGATGTCATCTTTCGTAAACTCATGTGCATTCTTCCCAAGGTGTGCTTCCAGCCTATTAGCTGAACGCGTAAAAAGGTTATTCTCCATTGTCATAGGTTTTATAAAGTTAGTATTCGATTCTGCTGACAAAAATACATATTAATTTCTTTATTCGCAATTATTTTACGTACTATTTTTCTTCACATCATTATTGGTAACAATATTGTCCTTTTTCTTTTTGTGTCTTTTTCCTATCTATGAGAACCTTGATGTTAGGTTTTCTTTGTACTTTTGTATCGTTGGAGTAATAAAAGGAGATATCTTATGACAAAAAAGAAAACAATAAATCTGTCGAATGATCGTACTGTTAAGAAGGCATCTATAGCTGATTTGTCGGTTGTAATGGACTTTATTGAACAAGGGAAAGCAAAGATGATTAAGGCTGGTAACCCTAATCAATGGTCAGCAAACTATCCTGCTATAGAGACCATAGAGCGTGACATTGTGCAAGGCGATTGTTATCTGCTTTATGAAGGAGGCAAGGCCATTGCAACATTTGTGTTCAAAGAGGGGCCAGAGCCTAATTATCAGCGTATTGATGATGGTAGTTGGCTCGACGATCAACCTTATTATGTTATCCATCGTGTGGCATCTGCAGAAGGTGTACATGGTGTGATGGCAGATGTCATCAGCTATTGTTCGTCGTTTACCTCCTCCATTCGTATTGACACACATGCAGACAATCGTCCTATGCAAGCCTCCTTGGCTCGGTTAGGTTTTATTTATTGTGGTGTTATCTACGTGGAGAATGGGGATAGTAGACGAGCTTTTCAACGTATATTTTAGCTATCTATCACCGTATTACTTTGTTTCCTCTTTCAGAGTAAGTGGTTGTTTACCTTTTAGAAGTCTAAGTTCTCCTTCCCAATAATAAGTATCGTAATTGGTAGTTAAGTTCTCCTTCTGAATTATTTTCATGAAAAGAAGAATTTATTTACACGAACGGAAATATTTATTTTCATGAAGAAAAATATTTTTTTTCATGAAAATAAATCAAAGAGAGAGTTGTTTGCTTCAATGGTGAAGACGTAGAACAAGTGGTAAATGGTCGCTAAATCCATTGTTAAAACGCATTCCATTATAGTTACGGCGGGGCTTTACTCCGCCGTATTTCGTATCTTCTTCTAACAAGAAGGGTGCATCATTGATACGACAACCAGCCACCCACGACCGTAAGTTATCACTAATGAGCATCTGGTCGAGGCTACCCCACTCTCCATGATAACGATAGGTTCCTTTCGCACCATTACGTCCCTGCACCCCTGCCGACACATTAAACAACCCATGTTCGTATGCGAGTAAAAGCGAAGGACTGTCAGCATAATCATTGAAGTCACCCATCACCAATAGTTTCGGTTCTGTATAAGTACGGCGAAGAGAGTCTATCGCATTGCATAACCGCTCCATCACGTGTTTTCTAAAAGGTCGGGAATAAAGTTCGCCACCCATTCTACTCGGTGCATGAAGTAGGAAGATGTGTAGCGTATCACCATTTTCTATTTCGCCTTCTACATGTAGGATATCACGAGTCGGACGCATATTCTTCATTGGTTTGACGCGTAACGTATCCGCTTTAATCAGTCGGAAGGAGAAAGGCGAGTACAATAAAGCCACGTCAATACCACGAGCATCATTAGAGGAAGTCATCACATACTCATAACGAGCCTTACGTAATAATGAACGACGAGTAAGATCAAAGAGCACACTATCGTTCTCCACCTCACATAAACCCACTATATCAGGTAGCGACCAACCGCTGCTATCTTCCCCACAAGCAATGATTGCTTGTCCTATCCTATTCAGTTTCTGCCAGTATTTAGTACGTGTCCAATGCCGGGGAGAGTCTGGTAAGAACTCATGGTCATCTTTTAAGGAATCATGCCGAGTATCAAACAGGTTCTCGGTATTGAACTCAACAATCGTTAAACGTGTTTGAGCTACTGACAGAAGCGTACTCAACAGAAGAAAGAAGGTTAACAATATGCGCATAGTAGTTAGGTTTTAAGGATATAGCAATTATTTCTTTATTTCAATATCTCGTGCCACATGATTGCGAATCTTGGTTAGATAAGCTTTCATACCAACTGCATCTTTATCGCTGATAATCTGTAACAGTTCCTTTAACTCTGTACGAATCTGTGCCACTTGATCATAGGTATATGGATTGAAGAGAATCTCTTGCAGCAGATAATCGTCTTCGTTCAATACTCCCTTAGCTATCCGCATGTGCCGTTTGAAGGTCGTACCTGGTGCATCTTGGTGTTTCATCACAGCCGCAAAGACGAAGGTAGAGACAAAAGGAATACTCAAAGAATAAGCTACTGTCTTATCATGTTCCTCGAAACTATACTCATATATATTCAAGCCGAACCTTTGGTAGAGGTCCTTAAAGAAGATTCGGCCCATATAATCGCCTTCACTGATGATGATTGCATTCTCTTCACTTAGCTGATTAAGGTTGGCGAAGGTTGGACCAAACATTGGGTGCGTAGAGACGTATGGGTGGCCACATTGATCATACCACGCTTTCAGGCCCGTCTTCACCGAACTGATATCAGACAAGATACAGTCCTTCCGTAATACGGGTAGCACCTCTTCAAACGCTGATAACGTATATTTCACTGTTACAGCATTGATGACAAGCTCTGGTTGAAAGCCTTTCACTTCCTCCAAAGACGTAAACCTCTGACAGTTATAAGTAAAGCGAAGACGGCGTGCATCCTTCTCGTAAGCAGCCACTTCATGGTCGAAACTGAGCAAGTCGATGAAGAAACTCCCCATTTTTCCTGCTCCCATAATTAGTATTCTCATGTTTGCTTGGGTGTTAGGTGTTAAGTGTTGGGTGGTGATGAATTGTAGTGTTGGGTGATAAATGATAGGTGGTGAGTGATTAATGGTGGGTGTTTACGATTACTATTCATCAACACCTAACACCCATCACCCAACACCCACTACCCTACTTATTCACTATCTCCAGTTGTTGACGTACACTTTCCTCATGTATGAGTTCAAAGACTTGAGCAGCAAAGTTGGCATCCATACCACAAAGACTTGCTTGTGCACCACGCTTCTCAAGGATTTCATTGTATCGACCAGCCTGAAGAATGGTCATGTTGTGCTCCTTCTTAAAGGTTCCTATCTCTCGACAAATACGGAAACGCTTGGCAAATAGACCCATCAAAGAGTTGTCTATCTCGTCTATCTGTGTACGAAGGAAACGCAGCTCTTCGGTGGTTGAGTTATGATCACGCACCACTAAGAGAGAAAGGATATAATCGAGTATATCAGGGGTGACCTGCTGTGCGGCATCACTCCATGCCTTCTCCGGACTACAATGACTCTCAACAATCAGACCATCAAACCCTAAGTCCATCGCCTGTTGGCAAAGGGGCGCAATCAAGTCACGCCGTCCTCCAATATGACTTGGGTCACAGATAATCGGCAGACCAGGTATTCTTCGACGCAACTCAATAGGAATCTGCCACATAGGGGCATTCCTATAGATCTTCTTTTCATAACTTGAGAAACCTCGATGGATAACTCCCAGCCGCTTCAAGCCCGCTTGATTAAGACGAAGAAGTGCCCCTATCCACAGCTCAAGGTCTGGGTTTACTGGGTTCTTAACCAATACAGGGATGTCTACTCCTTGTAAGGCATCAGCCAAAGCCTGCACTGCAAAAGGATTAGCAGACGTTCTTGCACCTATCCACAAGATGTCCATATCATACTTCAAGGCAGCCTCAACATGCTCAGGTGTAGCTACTTCGGTAGCAATCAGCATTCCTGTCTCTTCTTTCACTTGCTTCATCCATGGTAAGGCCATCTCACCATTACCCTCAAAACCACCCGGTTTCGTCCGTGGTTTCCATATACCTGCACGGAAGATATGGCACCCCTTGGCTGCAAGATTGCGTGCTGTAGACATCACCTGTTCTTCTGTTTCAGCCGAACAAGGACCAGCAATAACTATAGGGCGTTCCTTATCGCTCGGTAGTCGTAAAGGTTCTAACTCTAACTCCATAATTATCTATCTTTTAGTCTTTACTTTCTTAATTGTTCTCCAAAGGTAATATAAATGATGCATATAACCTTATTTTACCAGTCTAAAGATGCAATACGGGCGTACGCTTCCTTCATCTGCTCGTCTTTTGCACATAGAGAGAGGCGCACATAACGTCGACCATTACTCCCAAAGATGAAGCCAGGCGCTATAAACACATGTGCTTCATGTAACACACGCTCTGTCAGTTGTTCTGCATCAACATACTTCTCTGGTATCTTACCCCATAGAAACATACCGACTTGAGACTTATCATAGGTGCAACCTAATAGTGACATTATCTCTTCTGCGATAACTCGACGGGAGCGATAAACGGCTATGTTATAGTGCTGATGCCACTCATCTGTATTTGTGTTCATAGCTTCGGCTGCTGCTAACTGAATACCTCTGAAGGTTCCTGAGTCGATATTACTCTTCACTTTCAGTATCCATGAGATGAATGTTGGGTTGGTAACGCACATTCCAACACGCCAGCCTGGCATATTATATGACTTCGAAAGGGAGTTAAATTCAATACAGCAATCCTTTGCGCCAGGTACTTGTAACAGGCTCAACTTATCCCCTTCATTGAGAATAAACGAATAGGGGTTATCGTTAACGACAACTATACCATGCCGACGAGCAAAGTCTACTAAGCGTTGATAGGTCTCTCGACAAGCATTTCCACCTGTTGGCATATTCGGATAGTTGGTCCACATCAGCCGAACTCGGCTCAGTTCCATTTGCTCTAATGCGTCGAAATCAGGTTGCCAACCGTTGTCTTCCCTCAAGTCATAGGTGACCACCTCTGCTCCCAATAGTCGGGAGAGTGCTGTGTAGGTAGGATAACCTGGATTAGGAACCAACACCTGCTCTCCAGGATTTACGAAGGCCAAGGTGACATGTAGAATTCCTTCCTTAGAGCCAATGAGAGGTTGTACCTCTGTAGCAGCATCTATCTCTACATCATACCACCGTTTATAAAAGCCAGCCATAGCCGTACGGAGTTCTGACGTACCTATTGTGGGCTGATAACCATGCTCTGACGATAGGCGGGCTACCTCACAGAGTTTATCAACAGTTTGTTTTGACGGTGGCATATCTGGGCTGCCAATGGCCAAGGAGATGATATCCTTTCCCTCAGCGTTCATCTTCTCCACCTCCTTCAGTTTGCGTGAGAAGTAGTATTCCTGCACCTCCTGCACTCTATTTGCTGGCTGTATCATAAGCTACTAAGTTTATATTGTGTCCTTGAATTCCGTCTACTGAGGCATTGCCTCAGTACTCCTTCCCTCTAATTCTCCTTATACTCCCCCAATATCTTGATACTTTTCACCAAAGGAGTGATGGCATCTATTGCCTGACGATAGCGTGTAAAGTTATCGAAGGTCAAGTCTACATAGAAGAGATACTCCCACTCGTGACCAATAACAGGCAATGACTGAATCTTCGTAAGATTGATGTCATAGAAGGAGAGGATGGTTAACACCTTACTTAAAGAGCCTTCTTCATGTGGGAGAGAGAAGACTATACTCGACTTATCCACCTCTGTCAAGGAGCGAAGGAGGTCGGCTTTCTGTGGATGACAAGCCACAAGGAAACGTGTGAAGTTATGTTTATTGTCTTCAATTGAGTCTTCCAAAATCCTCAGCCCATAAAGTCTTGCGGCGTCAGCAGAACATATTGCAGCACAACCATGGCATTGGTTATCTACAATATAAGCTGCTGAACCAGCGGTATCGTCAGCTTCTACTGCCTTTATATTAGGATGATTACTAAGGAAAGAACGGCATTGCATAAGGGCTACAGGGTGAGAATGTACCTCAACAATGGTTGACCAGTCATCATCTGGCAGACAACAGATACAATGCTGGATATGTAGACGCTGCTCACCAACGACCATTGTACCTGATTGACGCAGTAGATCGTAATTATGCAACAGGCTCCCTGCTATCGTGTTCTCTATTGCAAGCATAGCAATAGCAGCTGAATCACCCTTCACCTCAGCAAATACATCCTCAAAGGTAGCGCAGCAAGTGAGTTGTATCTGCTCATTTGCAAAATATAGATGGGCTGCAATATCGTGAAAACTCCCGTACTCTCCTTGTATAGCTATTCGTTTCATTCGCTTCATCTGTCTGTTGGTTATCAACTAATATGTACTAAAACGAAAACGATCCCACTCTGTATTGAGCGGGACCGTTTCGTTATGTATTTCTAAAAAAACTTTATTCTCTTAAGTTGAAATCTATACGCAACTTCCCGCTTTGCACTTTTCTGCAAAGTAAAAATAGAAGTAACGGAAAGATACATAAAGCTTCTTCATCTCTTCGATTTCGTTTATATTCGCCTACAAATGTATTACTTTTATTCTTTACAAGCAAGTATTTTGAGAAAAAAATACTTTTTCTCCATCATTATCTTACGTTTTTTGCTATTTCTTTCTTATCGTTCTCTGACAAAGAACACGCTCAAACTCATATCTATTTACATCTATCTTAACCCACTAAAACAAGCCTTTCCTATCGACTTAGGATATAACATCACTTAAATACGTCATGCCCTTCTATTAAAATAAGGAAATTCTAAGCAACATATAAACTTTTTTACTATCTTTGCATAAGATAGGCTGCACTCGCCAAAATAAGAGCAAGCTCTCTTTGTGCTCGTTTGCACTATCTTTGCATAAGATAGGCTGCACTCGACAATACGAATGTAAGCATTCATTGTACTCGTTTGCACTATCTTTGCATAAGATAGGCTACACTCGACAGTACGAATGCAAGCATTCATTGTACTCGTTTGCACTATCTTTGCATACATAATAGAATGACCTATGAAACAGTTATATGCAATACTGACAGTGGCGATGCTTAGCGTTGCTCTCTGTTCATACGCACAAGAACAGGTTCAAATTCGACTTGTGAACAGCAATGGTATGGAGGCTGTCATCAGTAACTATGGTGCACGTCTTGTCTCTCTTACTGCTCATAACTGGAACGGTAGACTGGAGCCTGTCGTTAAGACATATACTAATAAGGAGGAGTATATGAAAGACAAGTCCTTGGGAGCAACACTCCTCTTCTTTGGTAAGAATCATGAAGAGAGCTTGTCAGGGAAGATGTGGGAGCTTGTTAGTTCTGACAACCAATCAGTTACACTACGATATGTGACTTCAGAAGGTGAGAACGGATTAGATGGAAAGTTAAACGTTACTGTTACCTATACCCTATCCGACCAAAACGCACTTGACATAGACTACCGAGTTGCGACGACAGCTAAGACTAACTTGGAAGTAACAAACGGTATTTGCTTTAACCTTTCAGGTGAGATGCACCGCTCCATCATCAAACAGCATCTTTGGGTTGATGCTGTTCAGATGAACACATACAATGCACAAAGACAGCTGACAGGTGTTCTTCAACGTATTAAAAATACTCCTTTCGATTTCACTAAACCAAGAGAAATCGGCGAAAGAATTAGAAGTACAAGGAATGGATACGACAATGCTTATCAGTTGCGACACCCTGATAATATGCAGAAGCCAGCCGCCATCCTCTTTGATGCACAGAGCGGGCGTGCAATGACAGTCTATTCAAGTGAACCAACCCTCAACATCAACACCTACGGAAAGGATAGTCAGGAGATTACATTACAACCGATTCACACGGGATACAATAGCGGTATGGAGAAAGTAAGTAATGAACTACAGCCTGGACAGGTACTCCACAGTGCCACAGTCTTCTTCTTCACAACCGACCCACCACTGATTATGCGTACGAAATAACACACATGTGCTAACGTCATGAGCATAGTTCAGCGTCATATCAACATCTTGAAAAAGCGCTAATTATCATTAAAAGACTTGGTGATTGGCCTTCAAATATTTATATTTGCAACCAAATGAAGAAATATAGTTTCATAATAGCGGCTATTCTCTGCATGCCTTTACATGCACAGAATACTAAAGAGAATCACAATGGGAACACTTCTACAGTGGAGCCCATCGAGTCGGCACGTCTACAAGGGCCACGTGAAGCCACTGAGGCAGAGAAGGAATATGCCAGACAAATGGCTGAAGACCGTGCACAACAGGCACAAATCGACAATAATCTACCCCTTGTTACGGAGAACGGACAGACCGTTACGCCAAACAACTACTATTATCCAGCTTGGGGGTATGGTCTTGGACCATGGAGATTACATAAGGGTCTGAACATCAACCTTGGTGCTTCGGCCTTTGCGAGCTTTGGACATGGTAACAATCATGGTGCTGGTTTCTCACAGGATGTATCATTGATGTATGTAACAAACCTCTCTAAGAAAGCTACCTTGGCTGTTGGAGGATATGTAAACCATCTTACCTATCGTGGCGACAACTATTTCGTCGGTGGTGTCAATGCTGTCTTTGGCTATCAGTTCAATGAACATTGGAGTGCATACGCATTTGTTCAAAAGGCCTTCACATCCAACAACTTCGGTCAAGCCTTTGGTTATGGAGCCTACGGTTCACCTTATTGGGCAGGCTACGGTGGCTTCGGCTATTCTCCTTTCGGTTATGGTTATGCATCAATGGGATACGGATACGGACCGATGGGATGGGCTTACGGCACTGGAGTTAGTCGTTACATGGACAGAATTGGTGGTGGGGTGACTTATCAATGGGGCCCTAATAATCAGAATTCAGTTTCTGTTAGCGTAGAGTTCGACCGTCTTCCAACACAAAATAACGGCTTCTATAATACCAGTCGATATGATTATCCTGTGAGATAAAGAGGTATTACAAATTCATAGAAAACAAATAGAGTTTACTATTTACTATCGTTCATTGCAGAACAAGTAATTAGTAAACTCTATTTTTTATAAGCCTAAATCAAACCTACTTCATCCATCTTAAGCGAAGACTATTAAGTACAACACTAACACTGGAGAATGCCATCAACGCACTTGCCCACGATGGAGTAATCTGCCAATCAATACCGAAGGCATACAGCAGACCGGCTGCTAATGGGATACAAACAATGTTATAGATGAAAGCCCAGAAGAGGTTCTCCCAAATCATACGTACTGTATTGCGACTCAACTGTATTGCTTCAGGGATAG
>ENA-OWND01001262-OWND01001262.1-metagenome-genome-assembly--contig:-NODE-1262-length-15734-cov-4.219529_pt1 | contig 15734 bp, 15 predicted proteins | sample MGYA00245342_ERZ651119 | MGnify/ENA primary metagenome ERZ651119 (study PRJEB26857, sample SAMEA4031756) | metagenome | biome: human; feature: oral; material: saliva | place: Philippines | collected 2014...
AAGAAATAGAAAAAGTAAAAAATATTTTGAAAGAGTCTATCATAGCAACAGTGTTGTACAGTAAAGAGTTGGATTCTGAAATCGATAAAAGTAATGTAACTATTGTTTTGGATAAAAATAACACGGACAATGTGACTAAAAAGGTATCATTTCAGTTGGTAACAAGACTTCCGATAGACTCATACAAAGTAAATGTAAATGAAATATTTTTAGGTAATTAGCATATCAGAATATAGGTGTAGATTTAAGATTAAAAATTTAGAAGTGGAGATTATATTTCATGAGAAAATACTTTGGAACAGATGGAATAAGAGGGGTTGTAGGTAAGGAGCTTACAGCAGAAATTGGATATAGAGTCGGTGCTGCCGGAGCTTATGTGTTTAAAAAAAACGGACATTGCACAGATGAAAATATTAAAGTGATTATTGGGACGGATACCAGAATTTCAAAAGATTTATTGTCTTCTGCTATTTCGGCGGGAGCCATGAGTGTGGGTGCGAACGTAATTGACGTGGGGATTATTCCAACTCCCGGAGTAGCTTATTTAATACGGAAGTATAATGCTGATATTGGAATTGTGATTTCTGCTTCACATAATCCTTCCGAATATAATGGAATTAAAATTTTCAATTCCAACGGTTTTAAATTGGCAGATGAAATTGAAGAAGAAATTGAATATTTTATTGATTTTCCGTACAAAATAGATAGTATTGGTTTGGGAGTAAAGTTGGGAGGTATTACTCCGGAAGAGGATTATATTACTTTTCTAACGAATTGTATTCAAGGGAATCTTGAAGGATTAAAGTTGACTATGGATTGTAGCAATGGTGCTGCGTACCATATTGCTCCTGAAGTATATAGTCGTTTAGGTGCCGAGGTTAATGTTATTCATAATTCTCCTGATGGATATAATATCAATCAAAATTGTGGGTCAACTCATTTAGAGCATTTACAACAGGAAGTATTAAAAAATAGAAAGGAGAAAATGTATGAGTCAAGAAGTAGTATTTCAACCGTTTCAGTTAGATGGTTATGAATGTGTTGTATATCACCCAAAGCAAATTAGTCTTGAACAATTACCGACCGTTTATTTACAAGATGGAAAGCAAGTCTTAAACGATCTAGAAGAGTGGTTAAAAGAAGAAGTTCCACAATTAGTGATTGTATTCATAGAACCTAAGAATCGTTGGGATGAGTATTCACCATGGGAGGAGAAGGCGCCAGAGGGAATGCCTTTTGACTTCGGCGGAAAAGCTTCAGATTATATTCATTGGTTAGTAAGTCGTGCGGTTCCTTATGTTGAAGAGAATTACCCTGCTTCTAGGGAGGTAACTCGTAGAGTGATTGGCGGATACTCTTTTGGAGGCTTAGTTAGTTTATATTCAGGATACATTAACGATGATTTTGGGGCGATTCTTAGTTGCTCAACTTCTTTTTGGTATCCAGGATTTTTAGACTTTATCCTAAATCATTCAATAAAAAAACAAGTACATCTATGTATGAGTGTGGGTGATGCTGAAGGGAAAACCTTACCTCTAATTAATCAAATGCAAGTTCCATATACTTTGGAAGCTAAAAAGCATTACGAGAATACTCTAGGTGAAGATTTTGTAACTTTCGTGACGCATGAAGGAGATCATCGTGATCGTATTCCCGAAAAATTATCTTCGGCGATAAAATGGGTTGTAAATTTCTATTCTTAATCGGAATAAAGGAGGAATAAAAATGTTAAGTTATATTGAAGATCAGTCGATTCAGGCAAAGAGATGGATCATATTACTCATCGTAGGGGTTGGGACAGCCTTATCAGCATTTACGTTTAATGCGATTCTGATTGCAACACCAAATATCGTAACAGACTATGGTATTACTGGACTCGATGTTGCATGGGTTCAAACGGCATTTATGTTAACTAGTACATGTTTGATGGTCTTATCAGGAAAATTAGGGGATTCCTTTGGTAAATTCAAGATGTTTAAACTTGGACTTATTATTTTAACATTAGGACTAGTGTTAGGTGGATTTAAGAGTAGTTTCCAAGTATTAATTATTTCTCGTGTGATTCAAGGGATTGGATCCGTGCTCTCGATGTCAATTAACTTTGCGATTGCAGAGGAACTCTTTAAGCGAGAAGAACGAGGAAAGGCTATTGGTACAATTGCTTCATTCCTTTCTGGAGGAGGAATTTTCGGACCTGTTTTTAGTGGGATGATTCTTAAGAACTTTGGATATCATATTATTTTATGGTTAGGTGTTCCTGTTGGTGTTATTTGCTATTTGTTGGCACTTAAATATTTTCCAAAAGATAGAACTGCTACAGGAAAACCAATCGACTGGATTGGTGCTCTGTTGTTAGCAGGATTTATCGCATGTTTCTTCTTTGGAATTGATTTAGCTAAGAAACAAGGGTTCTTTGGGCCAACAGCTGGTCCGTTATTCATTGTATCAATTGTAGCGTTAGTGGCATTTATTTTGTATGAACGCCGTCAACAGGAACCTGTTTTAGATTTATCGGTTGTTTCAAATAAACATATGGTTATTTATCTTGTAAGTTTACTGTTAGTTTATACAATTTCTGGATTCAATGGATATTTAATGCCGTTTTACCTACGAAACACTTTAGGAATTGAACCTCAAGTTGCAGGTTTAATGACGGTTATGATTGCAATTACAATTACGGTTGTTTCTCCTTTTGCAGGAAAACTTAGCGATAAATATGGCGCGAAGAACATGATTCTTATCGGTTGTGGATTAATGGCGATTTCTCAATTGACATATTACTTCTATGGAGTAGAAGGAAATATTCCAGGATTAATTGCTACATTTATCTTAACAGGGATTGGTAGTGGAGTTTTCCAAACGCCAAACAATGCGATGATTTTAAGTTCTGTACCGCGAGATAAAATTGGTATGGCTAGTGGAGTTTCTGGCTTGATTCGAAATCTTTCTTTAACAGCGGGTAGTTTAGTGGCATCGCAAATTTTATTTGCTGCAATGAGTCATTTTGAAGGAACTAAAGTAGATACTTATCTTCCAGATAAACCAGAATTGTTTGTACAAGGAATGCATGTAGTTTACTTTGTTTCATTCTTATTCTGTGCTCTTGCATTCGTCCTAGTTTTTATTGATAGAAAAATTAGTACTGACGAGAAAGGCGGACAAAAACATGAGTAAAGAACATTTAAAAGAGCTTATCTCAAGTAAGATGAATCAATATATTGAATTGAGTCATTTTATCTGGGAGAATCCAGAACTTCGTTTTCAAACAGATAAGGCTGCAGAACGATTTGCATATATGTTAGACAAAGAAGGTTTCAAGGTTGAAACGAATGTTGCTGGAGTACCTAATGCGATTAAAGCAACGTTTGGCAACAAAGGCCCTGTTATTGGGTTATTGGCAGAATATGATGCTCTCTCTAATATGAATCAGATTGCAGATCTTGGTCAGAAAGAAAGTGAAAAAGAAAATCAACCTGGACATGGATGTGGGCACAATTTACTGGGTGTGGCTAGCTTGGCAGCGGCAGTTGCTTTGAAGGACTATCTGATTGAAACGAGAACAGGTGGGACAATTATTTTGTTCGGATGCCCTGCTGAAGAGTCTGGCTATGGAAAAGCATATCTTGCTAAAGCTGGGGTGTTCAAAGGAGTAGATGCAATGCTTGCTTGGCATCCTTCTGATATTACAAGTCCATGGTATCAAGGAACATTAGCTGTAGTTCAGTCTTATTTCAGTTTTGAAGGGATTGCTGCACATGCAGCAACGAATCCGGAGTTGGGAAGAAGTGCGCTTGATGCAGCAGAATTGATGAATGTTGGTGTGAACTATTTAAGAGAACATATTCCAGAAGGCGTCCGTCTTCATTATGCATATATTGATGCAGGTGGAGAATCGGCAAATGTTGTTCAAGCATCTTCTAAATTACATTACTTCATTCGTGCAACAGAACCTAAAGTGGCAATGGATGTTTTTGAAAGAGTGAAAAAAATTGCTCAAGGTGCAGCCTTGATGACGGAAACAAAATTAACTGTTGATTTCGACTCTGCATGTATGAATTATGTACCGAATAAACGTTTAACGGATTTGATTTTCGAAAACTTAAAACAATATGGTGATGCAGAATACGATAAATTTGATTTAGCATATGCGTCTAGATATCGTATGACTCTAACACCTTCACAAGTCGAAAAGATGAAGAGAAAATTAACTTCAGAATTTGGAACGGAATCAGCAAGTTGGGTTGAAAAACAATCTAAACTATCGTTATGTAGTAAGGTGGCTACAACTCCAGCAAGAAATACAATGATGGTTTCAACGGATGTAGGTGATGTTAGTTGGGTAGTTCCAACTGGTCAATTTAACTATGGATGTGAACCTCTCGGAACGGCACCTCATTCTTGGCAATGGGTTGCAAATGGTAAATCCGAAATAGCACATAAGGGGATTGAAAAAGCAGGCCAAATTTTGGCTTTCAGTGCATTAGATTTAATCAATCAACCAGATGTTCTGGAGGAAGTTAAAGAGGAATTTGCTCAATTTAAAGAAAGTCGACCATTCCAAAGTATGTTGTTAGATAACGCAAAACCTCATTAATTAGGGGAGTTATTTATGATATCAATCGAAGAAATTAAAAAAGCTAGAGAAGTAATTCGAGATACAGTGGTTTATACACCAGTATTAGAATTAGAATTACCTGATCAAAAAACAAATCTATTTTTAAAATGTGAAAACTTACAACTATCAGGTTCCTTTAAAGTGAGAGGCGCACTTTATCGTATGTCTCAATTGTCTGCGCAAGAAAAAGAGAATGGGGTAATCGCTTGGTCGGCAGGAAACCATGCTCAAGGAGTTGCTTTAGCAGCTAAGAAGGCAGGTGTGAAAGCGGCAATTTGTATTCCTTCTTTAGGCTCTATGTCGAAGATTGAAGCAACGAAAAGTTACGGGGCAAGAGTTGTTCTGTCGAATGGAAATTTTGAAGATGCAAAAGCGGAAGCCATGGAAATCCAGAAGGAGGAAGGGTTGACTATTATCCATCCGTTTGATGATGATGCAATTATTGCTGGTCAAGGGACAATAGGACTGGAGATTCTTGAGCAGCTACCAACTGTAGAAAGTGTTGTTGTTCCAGTTGGAGGCGGCGGTCTTATTAGTGGAATAGCTCTGGCAATAAAGACTCTTAAACCTTCATGCAAAATCTATGGTGTGGAAGCAGAGAGTGTCCCATCGATGAGGGAATCAGTGTCGCGTGGAGAGGCTACGGAAGTGGTGTCCCTTCGAACAATAGCTGATGGAATTGCGGTTAAGAAACCAGGAGATTTAACTCTCGAATATGTAAAAAAATATGTAGATGAAATTGTGACAGTAAAAGAAGATGAGTTAGCAGAAAGCATGATTTTTCTTCTTGAAAAGAAACACTTATTAGCAGAAGGTGCTGGAGTAGCAGCAGTTGCAGCTTGCCTTTTTAATAAGATACCCGTACAACAAGGAAAGACGCTTTGTGTTGTGTCAGGTGGAAATGTCGATATGTCTTTACTGAAGAAAGTTACAGAGAACGTTTTAAGAAATCGTGGAAAAATTATCACTATTGATGTAGAGATTAAAGACTCTCCAGGAGAACTCTCAAAACTTATTTCTGATATCGGATCTCTGAAAGGAAATATCGTGGAGATTCGTCATGACCGGAGAAGTGATCATGTGTCTATTGGAAATTGTATTGCCAGTATCGATATTGAAGTAAAAGATAATGACCATGCACGTGTGCTAGAGAGTGAATTGAAACAAAAAGAGTATATTTTAGATTGGAGAATTTAGAATGAAAGTTCATTTTATTGAAGGAGCGCCAAAAGCAGTTGGACCATACTCTCATGCAGTTGAACATGGAAATACATTATATGTGTCAGGACAATTAGGGTTAGATCCAGTTACGAATGCATTAAGAGAAGGAGTCATTCATCAAGCCGAACAAGCATTAGAAAATTTAAACACTATTATTACAGGTTCGGGGTTTGAGAAGAAGGGCATCTTAAAATGTACAGTATATTTGAAAGATATTAACAACTTCAAGAGTGTTAATGAAGTATACGAAACTTTTATGGATGGACATAAGCCAGCTAGGGTAGCGTTTGAAGTAGGAAAGCTTCCTCTAGATGCTCTTGTTGAAATTGACGCTATTGTAGGGAAATAGGTTAAAAAACGAATTCTCTAACCTGAGAATTCGTTTTTTATTTTATTAAACGTCTTTTTTTGGGGGCAAACAAAAGATTTAGAGGAGAAGTGTGGGATAAGCCTAAAAAACAACGGTTTAGCATGTAGATATTTATTTTGAGAATAAAATTCTTATTGATTCAGAATATAGATAGGAATATAATGGGGAATGAAAACGTTTAAATGGAGGAAAGATATGGGAAAAGTTAAAAAGGTCGAAGTGATGAAAGTAAATAAAAGGCCGGAAACGTTATTTGAAAACAATCCAGAAATGCAGAAAAATTATTTTGTCAAAAATGCAGGACGAGTATTTGACCAAATTCATGATACTTTATGTGCACTTCCTGCATTTCTCGAAGTAGTCGAAAGACTAGTTCCAGTTGAAGAATGGGTTCTTGTTTTTACTGATGAACAAAGAAAAGAGCTAGCAAAAGGAGCTCTCAAAATGATGGCCAAGAAAAACGGGGACATTATTGCTAAAGTGGTGGACCCAAAAACTCATCAAATTGTGGCCAATATTCCAGTTAAACAAGTAGAAAGAATTAAAGATATTAATCCTGCGATGATTGACTTTATGGTGCAAATGCAACTGGCTAATCTAGCTCAGGAGATGAAGGAAATTCACAGCGTGGTAAGTCGTATTCAACAAGGACTTGAATTTGACCGACTAGCTTCAGCGTATAGCAATGAGCGAAAATTAAAACAAGCGCGACAAATTCAAAATAAAGAACTTCAAACACAAGCTCTGTTAATGATCGCTCATTCTGCAGAAGATTCTCGTAGTCGTTTGATGCTCGGAATGAAAGAGAATATTGACTTTATTATGCATCAGCCTGAAAATGAATTCATAAAATTATTTACAATAAATCCAACCGAAATTAATGATCGTATGAATGAAATTCGTTCAAGAGTGGTTGCGATTAATCAAGATTCTATGACGGAAGCAACAGCATACTGGGCATTGGGAGAGAAACAGGCAGCACTTAATACGATTGAGAACTATCGAATGTTTTTAGAAGATTCAGAACTTACAAAAAGGGAAGTGTTAAATCGTTTAGATGTGGTGGACCCTAATCCAGAAAATTACTGGGCGAAGCAATTCCCAACAGTTCAGGATACCGTTCATAAACTCACTTGTGAGAGTGGACCACTATTATTAGGAGGAGACTATGGAGAATAAACACGTATGTAAGAAATGCAATAGAGAGTTACCCGAAGGATTTAAGAAAGACATCTGCGAAAATTGTCAAAATAAGAGAGTAGATTTACTTCAAAAAGTCGGAGCTGGTTTATTGACAGTTGCAGGATTAGTAGTCACTGTGATTACTAATAATTCAAAAAAATAAAAAGAGTGTATAGAAATAAAAAGTGTCAGTCCTTGTTTTGGGCATATACTCTATTGATAACCGGATTTTATCAGGATATAATAAAAGAAAATGCTAATATTAATTGCATAGGGATATATAACTTTAAGGAAGAGTTCTAGGGAATCTAGGGCTCTTTTTGCATATATAAATATCTATTGATTCGACAATTGGCAGTAGGTACTGACAAAAAATGATAATAAAACCGCCAGTAAATTGTTTAAAATAAGAATGGGGGAGATAGATTTGAGCTTAAACGAGAAATTATCGGTATTACAAATACTACAAAAAAATTCTAACAAGTATATCACTGCAAATGAAATTGCGAATTTGTTAGGAATCTCTGAAAGAACCGTTTATAGATATATAAAAGCAGTGAATCAGGATTTAAAAGCTCAAGAAGTAGAGATTGTTTCGACTCCTGGTTTAGGATATCAGCTTGTCGGGAATAGTTTTCATTTAACTGAAAATGTAAGCCCTTTAAATATAAAGAGTACGTTCTCTAACAGCGTCATTCACTATTTACTTGAAAAGCTGCTATTCAATGAAAGAGTAAGTATTCAGGAAGTAGTTTCTAAGTTTTATATTTCTGAATCAGTGTTACACAGAGTTCTTCAATCAATCAACAGTCTAGAACAAAATAGTGGGGCGAGAGTCGGGATTGATTCTGCGAATATTGTTCTAAAAGGTAATTTATTAGAGTGCACGATATTTTTTGTGGGTCAATTATTATCTATGAAATTGAATCATGAAGAATGGTTAAAAGATATCTTTCAGTTAAAAAAGACATTCATAAAAAATAATGAAACAAACATTGATTGCGAGAAAATTCTAGAAGAAGGTTACACCGTATTTGATCGTAAAATTATCGAGTGGAGCGCATTTGTAATTGTTTGCCAACAATATGGCAGGCAGGTAGAGAGTATCCAATTACATCTTGAAAATTTTGAAGACCTTACAGAAATCGTAAGAATACTGAATGATTTAAATTCTAAGCAGACCAAGAAGGTATTAGCTCAAGTGGTTGAAACCTCGTTAACGTATCTTTTGTTTTCCAATGCAACAGAGAAGAAAGATGAAGAAGCTTATTTCCAACGGTTAAATAAGCATTTGATATCACTCGTAAAACAAAAACAGTTTTCGATTAATATTAAAAACAATTTATTAGATACGATCAAAAAAGACTATGCACTTGAATATCAAGTGTCAGGGTTACTAGCGTATCAGATTGAATTAGCCTTCGATATTCAGCTCAACAAAAATGATGTGGGCTTTATTGCTTTATACTTGGCCACTCTAAACAAGAAGAAGGATTTGAATGGAGAGAATATTAAAGGAGTGATTATCTCCAACAGTTTAAGTACAGGATTCCTGTTTAGAGAAAGAGTTCGCACAATCGAAGCGGATTTGGAGATTGTGGAGGTCTTAACGGAATGGGAAATGGAAGAAAGAGAATTAGATGAATATGAAGTGATCATCAATCTCACCAAGAACTCAACGCTTAAAAATAAAGAGTATATTCAAATTTCAGATCCATTATCAGAAAATGCGCTGGATATTATTAAAGAAAAACTCAGAGATATCCGCCAGTCTTCTGTAGAAGGAGTTCGGTTACTTCCTAAGGCAGTTCATAAGTTAGCATCAGTTTCTAGAAAAGAGGTGCTAGCAGAGTTGCTAGGGCAATTAAAAGTTCCTCAAGAGGAGCAAGGACGAATTCTTCAACAAATATTAGAACGTGAGAAGATAACATCCACTGCTATAGGCAATGCCGTTGCAATCCCTCATACGATTCTAGACTCGTTAGAAGAAACCAAAATCATTGTAGGAATAAAAGACGAGGGAATTCTCTGGGAAGGCGATATCGTTCGATTAGTCTTCCTGATAGTGTTCGCCAAAAACGAACCGTCCCAGAATATATTGTTTAGAAAAATCTATAATTTCACACGGGATAAGGAGCGAGTCAATACATTAATAAAAGATCAAAAAATTGAAGTACTAACAGAGTATTTGGAAGGAGAAAGTCATGGAACTCATTGAAACAAATCATGTGATATTCGGGAAAGAATCGGGTAGAGATGCAGTCTTACAGACGCTTTCTAATAGAGTGTTGGAATTAGGATATTCCAAAGTGGATCTTGTCCCAGATTTCTTAAGAAGAGAGGAAGAATTTTCAACAGCGATTGGATTTGGAATTTCGATTCCACACGCGAAGTCTGACAATGTCTTACATCCAGGAGTTTTTGTATTTAAAGGTGAAAATAAAATAGATTGGAATGGGGAGGAGGTTCAGGTCGCCATAGCAATTTTAACACCTTTGGAAGGTGCGGATACTCACTTGCAGATACTGGCTAAGCTTTCGAGAAAATTGATGCATAAAGAATTTAGAGAAGCTTTATTTACTGCAAGTAGTGAACAAGAAGTCGTAGACGTATTAACGTTTGAAGAATAGGAGGAAAACACTATGACAAAGAAAATGGTTGCACTATGTGCCTGCCCAATGGGGTTAGCACATACATTTATGGCTGCTGAAGCTATTGAGGTCGAAGCAAAGAATAGAGGGTACGAATATAAGGTAGAAACACAAGGCTCTGACGGGGTTCAAAACAAATTGACAAAAAGTGACATTGATAATGCTGATTTTATTATTCATGCCATTGCGGTTACTCCATTAGAAATGGAACGCTTCGATGGAAAAGAAGTTTATGAGGTTGGGCTACAAGAAATCATTAAAAATGTCAGTGGTATTTTTGATGAGATTGAAGAAGATTTAAATAATTAAGAGGAGGTAGAAGGAAATGGTCGTAAAGAAAAAAATAGTTAGCACAGGTTCTGCAGAAGGAGCTTCTAAAACAGATGCTCCTAAGACAAATGAACAAAAAACAGGAGTTTGGACTGAAATTAGTAAACACTTGATGACTGGTATTTCTTACATGATTCCAGTATTAATCATGGGGGGATTAGTGGGTGCATTCTCTCAAATTATCCCTTATGTTATTTTTGGTTTAAGTCCAGATGTTAGTATTTTAGATGCAATTAATAGTGGAAATTATACAGGATTTAACTTTACGTTGTTGAAAATAGCGCAATTAATGCAATCGTTTGGATTTACTTTATTTGGATTTGCAATTCCGCTATTTGCTGCCTTCACAGCTTTCTCAATTGGAGGCAAGACAGCATTTGCAACAGGGTTCATTGGTGGTTATATCGCAGTAAAACCTATTGCGACTCTTGTTCTTCAAGATGGTAAATGGAAAGAAGTGGCACCTGTTCCTTCTGGTTTCCTAGGAGCGATTACCATTGCATTTGCAATTGGATATTTTGTTAAATTCCTTAATGAAAAAATTAAACTTCCAAAGAATTGGTTGGCGTTTAAGACAACTTTCTTAATTCCGCTTATTGCGGCAATTGTAACAATGATCTTGATGGTTTACATCATTACTCCATTTGGTGGACTTGTGAATGGATGGATCAAATCAGTTCTAGAAGCAGCTGGAAAATCAGGACAATTTGTGTATGCATTAATTCTTTCAGCAACAACAGCATTTGACTTAGGTGGACCAGTCAATAAAGCTGCAGGATTCGTTGCATTAGGATTTACAACAGACAAGATTTTACCAGTAACAGCAAGATGTATTGCGATTGTTACACCAAGTATCGGTTTAGGATTATCTACATTATTAGACAGAGTTTTAGTTCGTCGTCGTGTATATGACAAACAATTCTATGAAGCAGGTAAAACTTCTATTTTCTTAGCATTTATGGGTATTTCAGAAGGTGCGATTCCATTTGCCTTAGAACGTCCTATGTTCACAATTCCTCTTTATGTAGTCGGATCTATTATCGGTGCGATGACAGGGGTTGGATTAGGAGCTGTTCAATGGTTCCCAGAATCAGCAATTTGGGCATGGCCTTTAATTACAAATATTTTCCCTTATGTTTTAGGTATTGCAGTAGGTTCACTCTTCATTGCAGTTGTAAATATTTACTATCGTAATCACCTTATTAAGATTGGAAAATTAGAAGTGTTATAGAAAGGTAAATAGATGACTGAGAAAAAAATAAAAATAATCCCACATACTCACTGGGATAAAGAATGGTATTTTACCTCTGCGCGGTCTCTCGTTTATTCATTAAAAGACTTTGATGAAGTGCTAGATACATTAGATGCAGATCCGGATTTTAAATGCTTTCACCTAGATGGGCAACTGTCTATTGTGGAAGAGTATCTAGAATTACATCCAGAGCGTGAAGAACAATTCGCTAGACTAGTAAAAGAAGGCAGATTAATCATTGGGCCTTGGTATACTCAACCAGACACACTTGTTGTGTCTGGTGAGAGTCTACTGAAAAACCTTGAGATTGGGATGAAACTGTCCGAGAAATATGGCGGGCATCAATCAATAGGTTATCTTCCAGACTCATTTGGTATGTCGAGTCAAATGCCACAAATCTATCATCATATGGGATTGAAATATGCATTTTTTAGACGAGGCATTGCAAAACATCTCGTAGATAATAGAGAGTTTATGTGGGAATCTCCAGATGGAACAAAGATGTTTACACATAACCTTCACCATTATGGGAATATGGCTTATCCGCCGAATGGGAAAGAAGAAATCAAAGCGTATTATCAAGAGATGATTGATAAATTAGGGGATTCTTCATTGTCTGACACTGTATTGTTATACAACGGAGAAGATCAAAAACCAATTCGGAAAAATCTTCCAGAATTAGTGAAGATTGGAAATGAAAGTGGCGACTATTCAGTAGAAATAGATACTTTAGAAAATGCGCTAGCAAGTATTCAACAAGAATATCTTGAAAAACAATTACCATTACCAACTTACAGCGGTGAGTTTACATTTGGGCAATTTAGTAGAACGCATAAGAGTATCTTCTCAACAAGGGTAGACCTTAAACAACAGAATAATCACTTAGAAAATTACTTGAGCAATATTGTCGAACCGTTATCTGTTTTAGCGAGCGATGCTGGTTCAAAATATGAATCGATTCTAATTGATAACATCTGGAAATTAATGTTACTAAACTCAGCTCACGATTCCATCGGCAATTGTAACTCTGATTGGACGAATGAAGATATTAAAGCACGATATGTAAAGGCAAAATCATTAGCGGAAGAGCTCGTAGAATTTAAGATGCGTGAAATTGGACAACAAGTAAAACAACTCGATTTTACACAATTTCAAGTATATAACTTGCTGCCAAATGAACGGTCAGGATTCATAGATATTGAGCTATATACACCATACAAGCAGTTTACGATTCTTGACGCTAATGGAGTAGAATCGAAATTCATCGTCAATCGAGTGGATGAAGTGACAGATAGTTACTTGAAGAAATCGATAAAAGAAATTGGTGTCAATAATGAACTAGAGGCAGATTGGCCAAACAAAATTAACCGATTGTATCGAGTTCAGTTAACTCTTTGTGCAGAGAAACTCCCATCGATGGGCTATCAAACGTATTACTTTAAGGAGATGGGTGATGAATAATATGAATACAAAAAATCAAATTGAAAACGATCACTATCTCATTGAGTTTAAAGATGGGCAAATTGAATTGTTCGACAAAGTCAATCAAACAAATTATCCAAATATCATCTCTGTTATTGATGATGGTGATGAAGGGGATAGTTATGACTACTCGGAACCGTTTGATAATAAAGAGATAGCAGCGGAATTTCTAGGCTGTGAAATCGTTGAGAATACTCTTAAAAGTACGATGAAATTAACAGGGGCAATAACTTTACCCGTTGATTTAGAGAGTCGTGCTAACGACGGTGAAACTGTTCAGCAAGAAGTGAACCTAGAAATTGTGCTCAATCACCATATCTTAGAGGAAAGTATCAGTGTTACTATTCGTACTATTAATATCGCGGATGAACATCGTTTGAGACTCGCCTTTAACACTCATAAAAAGAATGAAAAATCTTATGCTGATATTCAGTTTGGAACAATCGAACGACCAACATACTTGCCGCAAGTTGAACAGTGGAAAGAAGAACGTTGGGATGAAAAACCTCGTACGATTGAACCTCTTCAGTCCTATGTTACAAATGGATTTGGCGCGGGTGATTTACAGATTGTGACAGAAGCGGTGAGGGAGTATCAATTTATTGGTGAAGACTATGCTCAAATTGCAATGACAGTATATCGTTCGATTCCATACTTAGGGAAATCAGACTTACAGGATCGTCCTGGACGTGAATCAGGAACTAAAGTGAGAACAGAAGGAACTCGTCATATGAATGAATTGCTCCAAGCACGATATTATTTAAGAGTTCTTGGAAATGAGGATGATGAGTATAGCTGTGCTCAGTTTGCAAAAGAAATGCAAACGCCGTTGATTGGTTATCAAGCTGCATCGTTCCGTAATAATACGGATGAGTTTGTACTTTCGATTGCGGATGAAATGAATCTACATCCGACGCATTCACTCGTTGAAATAGAAGGGGAGGTTGTTTGCTCAACGATTAAGAAGGATTCTCGTGGAACAATCGTCCGCCTCTATAATCCAAAGAGAAGCAATAGTGCAGAAGCTAGATTAAATAACAAAACGATAGAATTGAAGACGTGTCAGTTCGAAGATTTGCGAATAGATTAGTGAATATTCAGAGAATAACCCTTTTCCAAATGGAGAAGGGTTCTTTTTTGAACAAAATAATACTATAAAAGAGCAAAATTATCCTCAAAGAAAATAACTATATATGATAAGTTTAATTTATAGAGAGGAAGAACCGTTTATATAGAGAATTTAATTTAGAAGGGTGATTTTATGGGGTTTACGAAGAAACAGATTTCCAATTTTTTGGATGATAAAATTTTATTTAGATTTTCGATAGAAGAACAATATGTAATCAATTATAATCATCAGAATGAGGAATATACTTTTGATGAATTAGAGAGAATTTCTAAAAGTAATTTTGAATATTGGAATTCAGTATCGAGAGAGGGTTATTCTCAAGAATGGGAAAATTTAAATAGGAATATTACTAAAGTAAGAGAGTATTTATCAACCATAGAAGAATTAGAACTAGAGAGTATACTCAATTATTTTTATAGTAATTTATCCAGTAATAGAGAAAAGAAAGAAGATATATATTTGTATAAAATTTCAATGAGTTCGCCCATCGATAGAGATACAGAATTTGGAGAAATAAAAAACTTCGTTTCATTCTATACTCAATATTTAACAAATTATATTGCTGAAGCAGTACGTAAATTTATTAGATTATCAAAAAATATGCATGAGGTTGGTAATTGTTTTACAAGTACATATCAATATAATTTCTATCCTGCGTTATATCTGCTGAAACAAAATTTCTCAGATCTTAAGGAAAGTAAGGATGATTTTGAAACCAATATAGTTCTTCCTATAAAGAATAAACTACAAGAAATTAGTGATAATTCAGATGAACAATATAAAGAAATAACAACTTTTATAGAAACAAAACATAACGAAATTCAGCAACAGTTTGACGAAAAATCTATAGAGTTGAAAGAGTTTCAGAATTCAATAAATATCTGGCAAGAAGAGAAGAAAGCTAGATTCACTGATTTAGAGGAAACATACAAGAATAAACTGTCTATAGAAGCGCCTGAAATTCTTTGGTATAATCGTTCGAAAGAATATAGGGAAAAGGCAAAATATTGGACGTGGGTACTTATTGTTTCTGCACTAGCTCTAGTAGGCTCTTTAACAGGATTAGTGATGGTTATACACGATTATTCGTTGGACACTATTCAAGAAATTCCTTTCATTTCTAAATCGTTTATATTAGTTTCGATTATATCTTTCTTTGTTTATATAATTAGGGTCCTGATAAAGATAGTAATGTCAAATCATCATCTGGCTACTGAATACGAACAAAAAGCAGCTTTAACAAGGTTCTATCAAGCTCTAACTTATGCGGGAACAGATATTGCGCAAGAAGAAAGGATTATAATAATTCATTCTCTATTTAGTAAATCTGAGACAGGCTTGGTAAAAACAGACAGTTCAAATGATGTAGATGCGCTTCTTTCAGTTTTATCGAAGAATGTCCGTTAATAGAAAATGGCTAAAGCAGATATCTGCTTTAGCCATTTTCTATATTTATCGTATTCTAATTTTTCCTATATGAGAATAGTAGTTTTAGTAAGTTA
>ENA-OWND01001269-OWND01001269.1-metagenome-genome-assembly--contig:-NODE-1269-length-15691-cov-9.941673_pt1 | contig 15691 bp, 17 predicted proteins | sample MGYA00245342_ERZ651119 | MGnify/ENA primary metagenome ERZ651119 (study PRJEB26857, sample SAMEA4031756) | metagenome | biome: human; feature: oral; material: saliva | place: Philippines | collected 2014...
TATTTTCACTTCAGTATACTGAAGTCCTTAGATATTGACATATCTAAGGAAACATACTACTAAGAAACAATTTAGCTTTAGAGAGGTTTAGAGTGGAAACATCATACGAATTATTGAATCGGGTCGTGCAATCTAAAATTGCGATTTTAAAAGAAGAAGCCCATCTTTCAGTCAAAGAACAAAAAGCTAGAGTTTTACTGCATTATACAAAGAGAACAATTGATAAATCTATGGTACGGATTATTGCAGAGAACCCTGATTATCAAATTATTTATCAGTGGGAAATTAATGCTGTTGATTTACATATTAAAGCTAAATAAGGAAAAATTATGAATAATAATCAGGGTCTTGAGAATATAAAAAAACAACTGTTAGATTTCTTTTCTTTAAAGAAAGAAATAGGACGTATGGAGTTTATTCTATATAGTATCGCTCCTATCTTACTTTTCTTATTATTTATATCCATTCTGCTTCATAGCTTTAATATGCTATCTGATGGTGTTGAAGCCATTTTTTTTGGGGTAGAAATAAGTGCTACAATAGCTCCTGCAGTTTGTTTGACTATATTTTCATTGCAGCGTTTAAATTCATTAAAATTGAATAGAAATATTTCTTATATATTTGTAGTTACAGCTTTAATTATATTGATAAAGGTAATGATAGCTCCTACGATAGAGATAGTGGCGAGGATAAATCATTGGGAGGCTGTTGAGGCTTTCTTTAGAGATTTATCTTATGATGGGTATCTTGATGCCTCTATATTAATATTATCTTTTATTTGTATTATCTTAATTATTTTATTATCTTTACTAAAAGGTATTGATAAATAGTATTCAAACCTCGTATATCTGCATAATACGAGGTTTCTTTCTCTTCCCAAATCTTCCCTTTTCCGCTATCCTTAGCACAATATTCCAATAAAAGGCAATCAAACCATTAACCAACAACTCTCGCTCCCGATTCATCAAAATGATGATGAAACATTTGAAAATTTCTATTCAGAAAACAACCCTGTGTTGTTGGATTCCCTACGTCAAAATTTTATTGATGTCCAACAACCGTTTTTCTATATCTGGGGAAATGAGGGATGTGGCAAAAGTCATCTGTTGAAAGCGGTGAGTAATCAATACTTGTTTAATCAGCAATCCGCAAGTTATATTCCTCTGGATAAATCTCGCTACTTTTCACCTCAAGTACTGGAAAATGCTGCTCAAATGGATGTGGTATGTTTAGATGATTTCCAAACGATCACAGGTAATGAGGAGTGGGAGCTGGCAATTTTCGATCTCTTCAATCAAATTCGCGAACAGCAAGGATTATTTGGTAGCGAACACAAAACCTTGTTGTTGATTAGTGCAAACTGTCCGCCATACGAATTAAAAATCGCTCTGCCAGATTTACATTCCCGACTTATTTGGGGAGAAGTCTATCAGCTTGCAGATTTGGGCGATGATCAAAAACGCATCGTGTTACAAAATAATGCTTATCAAAAAGGTATGGAGCTTTCAGATGAGGTCACTAATTTCTTATTAAAACGGATAGGAAATGATCTTACTGTGTTGCTCAAAAAGCTAGATATTCTTGATAGAGCCTCTTTGCAAGCTCAACGAAAACTCACAGTGCCTTTTGTAAAAGAAGTGCTTAGCTTATAAACTTACATAAGTTTGTTTTAAAACAAATTGATCACTCTAAATAGGTAGCTGGTTTTTTACGCTAACCATATCGATTATGGTAAACTTGTCTATCTTTTAATACCCTATCCGTGTTATGTAAATGAACCAACTTACGCTTAACAATATTGCTTGCGAACGTGGCGAAAATCGCCTGTTTGAAGGTTGTTCTTTTACGCTCAATCAAGGCGATTGGGTGCAAATTGAAGGCCATAATGGCATTGGTAAAACAAGCCTTTTACGCATTCTTGCGGGCTTGGCACTTCCTGCTGAAGGTGAAGTACTTTGGAATGAGCAAAAAATCCAAAAATGTCGCGAAGAATATTATAGTGAGCTGTTTTATCTTGGGCATCACGCAGGGATTAAACCCGAATTGACACCGTGGGAAAATTTGCGTTTTTATCAAAAAGTGCAGGGCTTAGCATTAAGTGATGAAGCCCTTTGGTTTGCTCTTGAAAAAGTTGTATTAGTTGGGCGGGAAGATTTGCCTTGCTCGCATCTTTCTGCAGGGCAGCAACGCCGTGTTGCATTGGCAAAATTGTGGCTAACTAAACAGCAACTTTGGGTTTTAGATGAGCCGTTCACCGCGATTGATAAAAAAGGCGTAGCCGATTTAATTGCTCATATTGAACAACATTGCCAACATGGAGGAATGGTGATTTTCACTAGCCATCAAGCGGTTGAAAATTCTCATTTAAAAGCGATTTCTTTGGATCAATTTAAACTATGATTTTATTGAACATTATTCAACGAGAATTAACTATCGCATTTCGTCGGCCTGCTGAAATTCTGAATCCGCTCTGGTTTTTTCTGATCGTGATTACGCTTTTCCCATTGTTGATGGGGCCGAATCCTGAACTTCTGGGAAAAATCGCTTCAGGCATTGCGTGGGTTGCTGCATTATTATCGGCATTGCTCTCGTTTGAGCGCCTTTTCCGAGATGATTATTTAGATGGCTCATTAGAGCAATTGATGTTGTTGCCAGTTGGTTTACCGCAAGTGGCACTTGCTAAAGTCATAGCACATTGGCTGCTGACAGGATTACCACTGATTTTGCTTTCACCTATTGCGGCGATTTTGCTCTCGCTTGAAACTCATGTGTGGTGGGCGTTGGTGCTCACTCTGTTATTAGGTACGCCAATTTTGAGCTGTTTAGGGGCAATTGGTGTGGCTTTAACCGTTGGTTTACGAAAAGGTGGTACGCTGTTGAGCTTGTTGATTTTACCGCTCTTTTTACCTGTGTTGATTTTTGCAGCAGCAGTGCTTGAAGCAGCAACGCTAAATATGAATTACAGTGGTCAGCTTGCGATTATTGGGGCGATTTTAGCCATCACTTTAACTTTTTCGCCTTTTGCGATTGCTGGGGCATTACGCATCAGCCTGCAATAGCAAGCGGTATGATTTAATTGACATTTTACCAATTTGGAGCTTTTTCTATGTGGAAATTTCTGCATCCCTACGCTAAGCCTGAAACGCAATATCGCTTGCTAGGGAAAATTCAGCCTGCGATTGGCTATTTAAGCCTGATCTTGCTGGCAATCGCCTTCGTTTTAGGCTTAGCCTTCGCCCCAAAAGATTACCAACAGGGCGACAGCTATCGTATCATCTTTATTCACGTGCCCGCTGCGATTTGGTCGATGGGCGTGTATGGTTCAATGGCATTGGCAGGCTTAATTGCGTTGGTGTGGCAAATTCGTCAAGCAAATCTTGCGATGATTTCAATGGCACCAATAGGCTTGGTATTTGCCTTTATTTCGCTTGTGACAGGGGCAATCTGGGGGAAACCAATGTGGGGCACTTGGTGGGTGTGGGATGCTCGCTTAACCTCTGCACTTGTGCTTTTCTTCCTCTATATCGGTGTAATGGCACTCTATTCAGCTTTCCAAGATAAACAAACAGGTGCGAAAGCGGCGGGTGTGCTCGCTGTGGTGGGGGTGATTAACTTACCAATTATTCACTTCTCAGTAGAGTGGTGGAACACCTTGCACCAGGGGGCAACGATCACGAAATTAGACAAGCCTTCAATGGCAACTGAAATGTTGATTCCGCTATTGCTGGCGATTTTCGGCAGCCTTTTGTTTACCGCTTGGTTCAGCATCTGGCGTTATCGCATCGCATTATTACAAGATGAACGCAAGCGCCCTTGGGTAAAAGCCTTAGTGAGCAACTTTAAGTAACGGAGAATATGATGCAACTTCAATTTCAATTTGACTCTCTTGCGGATTTCTTCGCAATGGGAAACTACGGTTTCTATGTGTGGCTTTCTTACGGCATATCGTTTGTGGCAATGGGCTGGCTGATTTGGCAATCAAAGCGTGAGCAAAAGCAGATTGTTGCTCAAGTGAAAAAAGAGTTAGCGCGAGAGGCTCAAGCGAATAAATAATATTTTGTAGGGGAGGGGGTTATCCCCTCCCGTTGAAGATAGCGATATCGGACGGGGATAAACCCCGTCCCTACGTCAGAATTTCAATTAATTTTAATTTTTGTGTGGGAATAAAATGAATCCAAGACGTAAATCTCGATTAAAAGTCGTGTTATCGGTGCTTGCGGGCGTGGGCGTGGCAATTGGTTTAACGCTTTACGCATTGAGCCAAAACATCGACCTGTTCTATACGCCTTCTGAAATCGTGCAAGGCAAAAATGATGATCCAAACCAAAAACCAGAAGTGGGGCAGCGCATTCGCGTAGGTGGAATGGTGATGGAAGGCACGGTAAAACGCGATCCGAAAACGCTTAAAGTCGAATTTGATGTGAACGACATCGGCCCTGCTATTACAATTGAATATGAAGGCATTTTGCCTGATTTATTCCGTGAAGGGCAAGGCATTGTGGCACAAGGAGTGTTGGTTGAACCAACCCGTTTGCGTGCGACAGAGGTGTTGGCGAAACACGATGAAAACTATATGCCACCTGAGTTGGGCGATAAAATGAAGCAACAACATGGTGCGATGGGAATTTCAGAAGCGGATTTAAAAGGTGAATCAGAACACGATAAAGCCGAAATTGAACGCACGCTGAAAACCTTACAAGGAGAAAGCAAATGATTGCGGAACTCGGCAATTATGGCTTAGCCTTGGCACTCGCTTTGTCAATTTTCTTGGCAATTCTACCGCTTGTTGGAGCTGAAAAAGGCAATGCGAAGCTAATGAGCCTTGGTCGCCCACTCACTTGGGCGATGTTCTTGGCGTTGTCGCTTTCGTTTGGTTCGTTGTTCTACTTATTCGCTGTGAATGATTTTAGCGTGCAATATGTCGTGAATAACTCGAACTCAACCTTGCCACTGCAATATCGTTTATCGGCAGTATGGGGTTCGCACGAAGGTTCATTGTTATTGTGGATTTGGTTACTGGCACTCTGGGCGGTAGGCGTGGCGACCTTTACCCGTAAAATGCCAGAGGAGGCCGTGGCGCGCGTGTTGAGCGTGATGGGCTTAATCAGCATTGGCTTTATGGTGTTCATTATTTTCAGCTCGAACCCATTTAACCGTACCTTCCCCGATTTCCCTGCCGATGGTCGTGAACTTAACCCGATGTTGCAAGATGTTGGCTTGATTTTCCACCCTCCACTGCTTTATATGGGATATGTAGGATTTTCTGTCGCTTTCGCTTTTGCGATTGCCTCATTGATGACGGGCAAACTCGACACCGCGTGGGCAAGATGGTCTCGCCCGTGGACAATGGCAGCGTGGGTTTTCTTGACACTTGGTATTGTACTTGGCTCTTGGTGGGCGTATTACGAACTCGGCTGGGGCGGCTGGTGGTTCTGGGATCCTGTGGAAAATGCGTCCTTAATGCCTTGGTTGGCAGGAACGGCACTGATTCACTCCTTAGCGGTAACTGAAAAACGCAGTACCTTCAAAGCGTGGACGGTATTGCTTGCCATTCTGGCTTTCTCGCTCTGCTTACTTGGTACATTCTTGGTACGTTCTGGTATTCTGGTGTCGGTTCACGCCTTTGCTTCTGATCCAACTCGCGGTTTGTACATTTTGGCGTATTTGGTGTTTGTGATTGGCGGCTCGCTACTGCTTTATGCGTTCCAAGGGACGAAAATCAAAAGTTTGGACAACTACCAACGTTATTCACGTGAAAGCTTGTTGTTATTGAATAACGTGATGTTGATGGCGTTTTTATCGGTGGTCTTTTTAGGCACGATTTTACCGCTCATTCACAAGCAAATCGGCTTGGGCTCTGTCTCTATCGGTGCACCGTTTTTTAACCAGATGTTCCTGATTTTAATGGTGCCGTTCGCCTTTATTTTAGGCATTGGGCCGTTGGTAAAATGGCGACGTGATCAAATCTCGGCAATCCGCACGCCTGTGATGATTTCGCTAGTGATGATGATTGCTCTTGGCTTTGGTTTGCCTTATTTGGTGGGCAACCGCATTACTGCTACATCGGTAATGGGCGTGATGATGTCGGCGATTATCGTTATTCTTAGCCTATATGAAATGCACACTCGTGCCACACATCGTCATTCATTTTTGACGGGCATATTCAAACTTTCTCGTTCTCACTGGGGAATGGTATTCGCTCACTTAGGTGTGGCGATGACCGTGTTTGGCATTGCGATGAGCCATAATTTCAGCATCGAAAAAGATGTGCGAATGCGTGAAGGCGATAGTGTGCAGATTTTGGATTACAACTTCACCTTTAAAGGTTTGAAAATCACCGATGGTGCGAACTACCAAGGTGGTACGGCAGATATTGAAATCACCCGCAACGGCAAACCAGAAGCTACGCTTCACGCAGAAAAACGGTTTTACAACGTCAGTAAAATGGGGATGACCGAAGCGGCGATCGACTGGGGCTTCACCCGTGATTTATATGCGGCATTAGGCGAACAAATTGACGACGGATCTTGGGGCTTACGCCTTTACTACAAACCATTCATTCGCTGGATTTGGCTTGGTGGTGTATTTATGGCATTGGGTGGCTTGCTCTGTATGCTAGATAAACGTTATCGGATTCGGGTGGAGGAAGAGAAATAATTTTCCGTAAATCACTCCTGTCAAATTTCTCCTCCCCTCTTTGCTAAAGAGGGGGAAGGAAGATTTTGCAGAAAAAAGATGAGGGACATATGGATATATCTATGATAAAAAGCGGTAAGATTTTCCAGAAGATTGGTAAATAGGGAAGTCTTATTTAATGACAATTTTTAAATTTGCAAATGGGTTGCAAGTCTACCAGCAAGCTGATTCAGCAAATGGAAGAGATAGATCGGAATCTGTTTGAATAGATAGTAGGATTTATCTGATTTTATACAAGATATGCTTAACGCCCTGTTACTGAGGCGTTAAGCATATTACATTTCTATTTTACGATTCTTTGGCAAATTCCAGTTCTTGTTATTTCAGGTAATTTTTGCGTAATTACAAAACTTTGATCAGTAAAATTACTCACCTCAAGAGAAACAGGTCTGTTGCTTGAATTATTCATTTGAGCAGAAAGTCCATCAAAAGTCGTATTCTCTTCTGCATTCAGATTTTTATCTGTTTTAATTTTCTTCAACATCTCAAAAGTATGTGCTCGGGTGAAACTGCTTTTGTTAAATTGATAGGTCAATATGTCGCTAGCAAAAGCCCAAGTACCAATACGCTCTAGCTGATATTGAAATAATGGATCTTCTTTGGGAATAGTAAATGTACCAAGATAAGAAACATAGCCATCTTGAGCAAGTTGCACGGTATTCGATGATCCGATATTGCCCCCATTCATTTCACAGGCCCAGAGACCTACAAAATAATTTCGTTCCACAGAAGATGATTGTGTTGGGTATTGGGTTGATGATGAGTTTTGATGTTGTGATGAGTTAGTGTTTGAAGTGAAAATAGAGTTTGTACAAGCGGTCAAAAAAAACGAAAAGATGATCGATAAATGTTTTAACATTTTGATTTCCTTAAAATTTTATGCCCTCGAAATGAGGGCAAATTTATTATGCATTTTCAGATAACGCAGCTAATTGGTCCGCTTGATATTCGGTAATGATTGGTTGAATCAACTCATCAATTTTACCGTTCATCACTTCATCTAAGCGGTAAACAGTAAGGTTGATGCGGTGATCCGTTACACGACCTTGCGGGTAGTTGTAAGTACGGATTTTATCCGAACGGTCGCCTGAACCAAGTAAGTTACGACGTGTATCCGCCTGCTCAGCTGCTTGACGTTCTTGTTCAACTTGCACAATGCGTGAAGCCAATACTGCCAACGCTTTCGCTTTATTTTTATGCTGTGAACGCTCGTCTTGGCATTCTACTACAATCCCTGTTGGAAGGTGGGTAATACGTACCGCTGAGTCGGTGGTATTAACGTGCTGACCCCCCGCACCTGATGAACGGTAAGTATCAATACGCAAATCCGCTGGGTTGATTTCTGGCATTTCCGATTCTGGTAATTCTGGCATTACCGCTACGGTACAAGCTGAGGTGTGAATACGCCCTTGCGATTCGGTTTTTGGTACGCGTTGTACGCGGTGACCACCTGATTCAAATTTAAGCTGACCATACACGCCTTCACCTGAAATTTTCACGATGATCTCTTTGTATCCGCCCTGTTCGCTTTCATTGGCAGAAAGCTCTTCGATACGCCAGCGTTTACTTTCGCAATAACGGCTGTACATACGATATAAATCGCCTGCGAAAATACCCGCTTCATCACCGCCCGTTCCCGCACGGATTTCTAAGAAGGCGTTGTATTCATCGTTCGGATCTTTCGGCAGTAAGAGAATTTGCAAGTGTTGCTCAAGTTGCTCAATTTCGGCTTTGTTTTCTGCGATCTCTTCTTCGGCAATTTCTTTCATATCAGGATCGTCTAAGAGGATTTGTGCATCTTCAATGTCGTTGTTGAGCTTTTTCCAGCGATTGAAGGTGCTAACCACCTCTTCTAATTGAGAATATTCTTTAGAATAAGCACGGAATTTGTCTTGATCTGAGATTACCGAGGCATCGCCTAACAATGCCTGTAACTCTTCGTGGCGTTCACTTAAACTTTCTAACTTGCTAATGATCGATTCTTTCATTGTTTTCTTTTATGTAATGGATGTAAATGAGGCGAATTATAGCGGAAATTTCCGCAAATTGCTTGAAGAAAAACAAGCGGTAATTTTTTCTGAAAAATTTGCAAGATTTCCACAAGATTTTAAGGTATTATAGACAACCTTTTTCACAAGTTTTGGGAGTAAATCGTGTCTTCTCTTTGGGCAGATTGCCTTAATCATTTACAATCAAAAGTATCGTCTACGGACTACAGCACTTGGCTACGCCCGTTACAGGCGAGTTTTAGCGATGGAGAATTAACGCTTTATGCTCAAAATCAGTTTGTTGAGAAATGGGTAAAAGATAATTTCTTGAATGAGATCATTGATCTTGCCCGTTTTTTGTCTAAAAATGAGGCGTTGATCGTCAGCACTCGCGTGGGGATTCGCCCGAATGAAAAACGCGTGGAAGCAACACAGAATGCTCAGCAAGATCCTGCTACGGGTACATTTAAAACGGGAATTAACCCAGGTCAGCACTTCGATAACTTTGTACAAGGTCGCTCAAACCAGCTTGCCAAAGCGGTATCACAACAGGTAGTAAACGAGCTGGGGCAGAGTTATTGCAACCCGTTGTCTCTTTACGCTAATACGGGCTTGGGGAAAACTCACCTTTTGCATGCGATTGGCAATGCATTGCTCAAAAAAACACCAAATCTACGTATTCTTTATATTCATTCGGAACGTTTTTATCGTGATATTTTGAAAGCGATCAACACTAACAGCCAAGAAGCGGATAAACTCAAAAAATTCTACCGCTCATTGGATGTATTGATGATCGATGATATTCAGTTTTTGGCGGATAAGCCGAAGGTACAAGAGGAATTTTTACACTTGTTAAACACCTTATTTGATCAAGGTAAGCAAGTGATCTTGACCTCCAACGTTTACCCGAAAAATATTGAAGGTATTGATCCGCTGATAAAATCGCGTCTTAGTTGTGGGATTAGCTCCACGATCGAACCGCCAGAATTAGAAACCCGCGTGGCGATTTTGCGTAAAAAAGCGGAAGAACGAGGCGTGGAATTGTTAGAAGATGTAGCCTATTTGATCGGACAAAAATTACGTACTCACGTGCGTGAACTCGAAGGGGCGTTAAACTCTGTTATTGCGTGGCAGACGGTAACTCACCGCCCAATTACGATTGATATGGCACGTGAAGTATTACGCGACCGTTTTGCCGCTTATGAACAGCTGATTACGATCGAAAATATTCAGCGCGTGGTGGCGGATCATTACAACATTAAATTGGCGGATATTAAATCGAAAAGCCGCACGCGCACCATTGCTCGCCCGCGCCAAATTGCGATGGCATTGGCAAAAGAGCTGACCAATCACAGCTTGCCTGAAATTGGGCGAGAGTTCGGCGGACGCGATCACACTACCGTGATGCACGCTTGCAAAACCATTGCAGAATTACGTGATACTGATACCAGTATCCAAGAAGATTACACTCTTTTAACACGCAAATTATCATCATAAAAACGACGATTAGGAACGGTTATGTTATTTACGATTACCAGAGAACAGTTACTCAAACCCTTGCAACAAGTGTGCGGTGTACTTGCAAGCCGTCCAACGTTGCCTATTATCAACAACATTTTGCTTGAAGTGGAAGGCGATCGCCTTTCTCTTACAGGAACCGATTTAGAGGTGGAATTAAGCACCGAAGCTCAACTGGCTCAAGCGGTCGATTTTTCAGGAAAATTTACCATTCCTGCCAAGAAATTCTTGGATATTTCGAAGAGTTTGCCTGAAGATAGCCTCATTTCGGTGCAGTTCGAGGAGGATAAAGCTATAGTTAAAGCAGGTCGCAGTAAATTTAGTTTAGCGACTTTACCTGCAAGCGAGTATCCAAATTTAATGGATTGGACGCCAGAAGTGGATTTCAGCCTTGAACAAGCCACTTTTGCTCGTTTAATTGATGCCACCCAATTCTCAATGGCGAACCAAGATGCTCGTTATTTCTTAAATGGAATGAAATTCGAAACCGAAGGCAATTTATTGCGCGCAGTTGCAACCGATGGGCATCGCCTTGCGGTCTGCACAATGCCACTCACGCAAGAGCTTGTTTCGCACTCTGTAATCGTGCCTCGTAAAGCAGTGTTAGAACTCTCCCGCTTGTTAAGCGTAAGCAACGAAATCGTGCGTTTAGAGATTGGCTCAAGCAATATTCGTGTAACGATGAATGACGTAGTGTTTACGTCAAAATTGATTGATGGACGTTTCCCAGATTACCGCAGAGTTTTACCTCGTAATGCAGATCGTATTTTAGAAGCGGATACTGAAGTGCTTCGTCGAGCTTTAATGCGTGCAGCGATTTTATCAAACGAAAAATTCCGTGGCGTGCGTTTAACACTTGAACAAGATGTACTCAAAATTACTGCCAACAATCCAGAACAAGAAGAGGCAGAAGAAATTATTGATGTACATTATCAAAGTTTAGCAATGGAAGTTGGCTTTAACGTAAGCTACGTATTAGATGTACTCAACACTCTCAAATGCGAACGTGTGCGTTTTAGTCTCGTTGATGCAAGCTCAAGTTGTTTAATTGAAGATTGTGATAATAACACTGCAGAATATGTGATTATGCCAATGAGGTTGTAGTTGTTTATCCTAGCAGCAACATTGCTCTTTGCGTAGGGGCGGGGTTTATCCCCGCCCAATATTCTTTAATTGGGACGGGATAACCCCTCCCCTACGAAAGTGATGTTAATCATCCTTTTAATCATCAGAACTTTCTATGCCCCTATCTCGCCTTATCATTCAAAATTTCCGTAACATTTCCTCAGCTGAGCTTGATCTCAGCCCGAATTTCAACTTTATTGTCGGACACAACGGCAGTGGCAAAACTAGCCTGCTTGAAGCCATTTTCTACCTCGGGCACGGTCGTTCGTTTAAAAGTCATATCAGCAACCGTGTAATCAATTACGAGGCAGAAAATTTTGTCTTGCACGGTAAAATTGATGAGGAAAAACATAGCTGGACGGTTGGGCTACAAAAACAGCGTTCGGGCAATACCACGCTTAAAATCAATGGTGAAGATGGCAATAAAATTGCTGATCTTGCCCATCTTTTACCAATGCAAGTGATCACGCCTGAAGGATTAACGTTGCTCAATGGCGGACCGAGCTATCGCCGTGCTTTTTTAGATTGGGGCTTATTCCATCAACAGAGTGATTTTTATCCACAATGGGTCAATCTTAAACGCTTGTTGAAACAACGTAATGCCGCATTACAGCAAGTCCGAAACTACAACGAGTTGAAACATTGGGATATTGAATTGGTAAAAACCGCTCAAAATGTGACCGCTATGCGTGCCGAATATGCTGCCGCTATCACGTCTGAAATTGCCCGTCATTGTGCTTTTTTCTTACCTGAATTGGAGATTTCGGTCGGCTTTTATCAAGGTTGGGAAAAAGGGACAGATTATGCGGAGATCTTACAACAAGGCTTTGAGCGAGACTGCTCATTAGGCTACACAATGTTAGGTGCACAAAAAGCGGATTTCCGCTTCCGAGCCAACGGTTTGCCTGTGGAAGATGTGCTTTCTCGTGGGCAGTTAAAGCTCTTAATGTGTGCTTTGCGATTAGCTCAAGGCGAATATTTAATCGCTCAGAAAGAGAAGCCTTGTATTTTCTTGATTGACGATTTTGCCTCAGAGCTCGACCCTGTCAAACGTGAATTGCTTTCCCAACGTCTGTGTGAAAGTCAATCGCAAGTATTCGTTACCGCCATTACCCAAGAGCAATTAAACCAGATGCAATGGCAGAAAAATTCGCAAGACCAACTATTTGAAATTCAACAAGGAAAAATTTGCAAATGAAAACCAAAATTCCACCGCCTGTTATCTGCCTAATTTGCATGGCGATAATGTATTGCTTGCCGACCATCCTTGCCTTTCCAAAGGCAACGTGGTTGGTTGTGATGTTGGTTGGATTAAGTGGCATCATTGGCATAGCAAGCGTTATCTCATTCCGCCTTGCTAAAACGACCATCAGCCCGCTTCATCCAAATCAAACCAGTCATATTGTTCAAACGGGTATCTATCGCTTTAGCCGTAATCCGATGTATCTCAGCCTCGCCATTTTTCTTGTCGCATTTGCAATTTATCTTGAAAATGCCACCGCTTTATTGGTAATTCCGTTATTTATCTGGAGCATCAATTATTTACAAATTCAGCCGGAAGAACAGATGTTAGAACAAAAATTTGGCGAGGAATATTTGGTATATAAAAAATCGGTAAGACGTTGGGTGTAGTAATCGAATTTTACATAGAAAAATGGCTGAAGATTTCTTCAGCCATTTCTTTGTTCAATTTTTGAAATTAATACACATCTCTCATCAATCTCCCTTCGGCAATGAGCGTGGCGATGATGTTATTGAAGTCGTCCACGAAAGGCTGCCCACCAATTTTATCTGCGATCTCCAATAGTACTTCATCTACTGCTTTACTCATTGATTTGCTGCCGCAGATGTAGAAATATGCCCCTTGCTGAATCAATTTCCAAAGCAATTCGTCTTGCTCATACATTGCATCTTGCACATAAAATTTGACTGCTTGATCGCGTGAAAAGGCAGTGAAAAGTGTGGTGAGAATGCCTTGTGTTTGATAGGCGTTGAGCTGTTCTTCATAAAGAAAATCTTTGGCTTGATGGCGTTCACCAAAGAAGAGGTAGCTCTCTACTTTATTCGGTTGTTGTGCTAAATAATCTAAGAAACCTATATGTGGTGCAATGCCTGCACCCGATCCAATCATCACAAGAGGCACGTTGAGATTTTCAGGTAAGTGGAATGTTGCGTTCGATTTGATGAAAATCGGTAATCTTTGCCCTTCTTTGAGGTACGCAAGCTGATCGCTTGCTGTGCCTTGGTAACTACGTTCATTGAGCTGGTAATGAACATGACGCACGCAGAGATCGACATATTCAGGGTGCGTTTTACCACAAGAGCTGATGGAATAGGCACGAGCGGTTAAATTTGGTAAGCATTCTGCAAGATCTTGTAGCGAAATGCGTTTTTCTGCATCAAAATCACGTAAAACATCGAGTAAATCACGCCCATATAAATAGGTTTCCAACGCTTTTTTATTGGAAATTTTGAGCAGGTTTTTCAGCTCAGCGTTATCTAAAATTTTATTTAAATCACGCAATACATTTTTGCTTAATAGGCGTAATTCCTTGTTGCGTAAGGCTTCTGCTGATTGCTCAAACCAGTTTTCATAAAGGGCTAATGCCTCATCAGGTTGGCTGACTTGCACATAAACTAAATCGCCCGCTTGGTAGAAAATTCCGCTGTTTTGTAGTGATAAACGTAAGTGATAAACGGCAGGTTCAGATTGTGCCAAGTGTTTGATTTCCAACACTTCTGCTTCGTACACAGTTTTTTCGTTATAAACTTTCACGGAAAGATCGTGGGATAACGTTTCGTTTGCGGGTGTTTGTAGAACTTGTTGCAAGAGCGGCAGCCATTGTTTGAAGATAGCTTGATAGTTGAGATCCGCATCTACACGAGCAATCAGGGCTTTCGCTTGTTTTTGATTTAGTAAGGCTTCGATTTGTTGGCTGAAACCGCAGAATTTATCATAGCTGGTATCGCCCAAACCGAATAGGGCATAACGGCATGGGAAAGTGGTCAACTTTTCCAAAGAATTTGCAAATTCATCGGCATTGGCTGGTGGTTCGCCATCACCGAACGAGCTGGTTAAAATCAGCAATAAATCGTCCGCTTGTAGGCAAGAAAAATCTAGTTCATTTAGGGTACAAAGGCTAGGTTGGTGGGCTTGTAGCCAATCAAGCTGATAGAGTTGCTTGGCAAGTGCTTCGGTATTGCCCGATTCAGAACCGTAGGCGATATGAATATGAGAAATGGGTTGAGACATAGCAGTTCCTTTCATATATCAAGAAAGAAAAGGCGTGCCAAAGCACGCCCGAAAAGAGAATTGTTGATTATTTATCGTAGTAGTCGTCGAATACTTCTTTTGATAATTCTACGGCATCGAAGTTTTGCATTAAATCGTTGATTACACGACGCACACTGATGTAGCTGGTGATGTTGCCCGCTTCGTCAAAAATTGGCTGAACGGTGGTATCTACCACATAAACCACACCACCTTTACCTACGTTTGGCACGATACCTGTCCAAATTTTACCTGCTTGGATAGTATCCCACATATCTTTGTACACTTCTTTTGACACAGAAGGGTGGCGCACAAGGTTGTGTGGTTGACCGATTAATTCTTCGCGAGAATAGCCTGTTAATTTGCAGAAAAGATCGTTTGCGTAAGTGATCACGCCTTGTAAATCGGTAGTTGAAATCACTAAAGTGTCTTGCACTGCTTTAAGAATAACATCATTAGAAGGGACGATTTGTTCAGCCATAGTTAAACTCCGTTGGTCTGATTATCATGGAATGAAATTAAAATCACACCTTCTCTGTGAGAAGGCTACAATAAAATACCTGATTATTTTAGTAAAGTAAATAACTGAGAAAAAAGTTAAACTATTCTTTGCTTTTTATCAAATCTTACTCTTCAAACACGCTTGAAAGGCACGAATGTTCTTCCATTGTAAAAGCGGCTTAAAAATAAGCCGCTTGCGATCATTATTTTTCAGCAAACATTCGGATTTGTTCAGCTCCTAAATGTCCTGGTACGGTTTTTTTCAGGTTTAAATCGCTATCTAAAAATAGATTAAACGGATAACCTCGAACATGTGCTTGTTCAATGATTTCACCCTTTTCATCTAACAAGACTTTAATATTTTTATATTCCAATCCTTTGTACCACTCAATAAAATCAGCAGTGGCTTTTTCGCCTTTGTGATCGGGCGAAACGATGGTAATTACTTCAAAATTGCGATCTTTTTCCGCACTTAAATCATCAATTTCAGCTAATCCAGCCAAACAAATCGGACACCAAGATGCCCACATTTTTACGTACACAGGTTTGCCTTTATATTGGCTTAAAGTAACTGGCTGATTGTTTAAATCTT
>ENA-OWND01001274-OWND01001274.1-metagenome-genome-assembly--contig:-NODE-1274-length-15640-cov-66.996150_pt1 | contig 15640 bp, 10 predicted proteins | sample MGYA00245342_ERZ651119 | MGnify/ENA primary metagenome ERZ651119 (study PRJEB26857, sample SAMEA4031756) | metagenome | biome: human; feature: oral; material: saliva | place: Philippines | collected 2014...
GTTCTGCAGCATTTTTCTTCCTGCCTGATACAGTGTATTTCGTCTTTCCCATTTTAGCAAGTCCAACAAAGTGCATTGCCCCTTTACCTATGCTTCTAACACAAGCCATAAGTTGCTCGCAAGTGAACCAACTATCGGTAATCACATACTTGGCATATAGTCCCATCTTCCATCCACGGCGAAGCATATCCATGGCGACTTCCAGCTTAGACATCTTACGCTCTTGAAAGCGTTTGTAATCAGGGTTGCCGGTATTCCTCTTAATATGATATGCCTTTCTGAGTTGCTGTTTTGTCATCCCACAGTTGCCTTGCTTCCCCTTTTCTTGATGTAGTGAAAAATCAAAGGGTATGGTTGTTTTGCCGTCAAAGAATGCACAAAGTAGCAGTTTGTAGCCCAATACGCACCTACCTTTTACATGGTCGAAAAGACGACTGATACCCTCCATCCTCACGCCACTCTTCTCAAGCACGGTGTCATCTATAATGAAACACGTCGTGGTATTGGATTGAGGGGCTTCGCCATACTTACGCAAAAGGCACATATAACGCAGTACAAAGTGGTTCATCAAGCGTCTCCAATCCATCTGCGGGCGAATCATCATTCGATAGAAACAGTTTTTACCATGATTTGAAAGCTCATATATCTTATGTTTGCATATACTGTGAATACTTTCACCCACAATGCGGAAGAGGCAAAGAGAAAGAATTAATTCTGAAGCCGAAACTCCGTCATGTTTCTCTAATGACAGGCGAGATAACAAGTGACCAATGCCAAACTTGCCAAAAAGATGAAATAAATCATCACTCATTCGAGTTTTAACACTCAAAAGTTTGGATAACTCACTTATTTTCTCTATTTTTGTTTCCATAACAGTTTTGTTGTCTTGCCTTTGAAATCAGTTCTTTAGCGATTACTAATTTACAAAGAAAATTCGACAAACTGTTATTTTTTCATCTATTTATTAGGGTGGGAAACTTTAGTTTCTTATTTGAAGTCTGTTCAAAGATTCTGCTTACAAAGCCATAAGGTACATCTTTTTGCTTATTAAAATACCATTGGTTTAACAGCGAACTTCCAAAATAATTATAAGTTGAGAACAAATCATCTAAAATCATCTTTCCACTATAAAAGTCTCCTAAATCATTTTCATCCCCTTCATACTTAGATAATTCCAAAATTTTAAATGCTGAAGGGTCATCATAAATAAGAAATTTATTGAGTGCAAGAATTTGTTGAAATACCTCTGACTTTAACTTAATTTTATCTCCCTCTATGGATAGCATATCACGGAGCATCCAATTATATGTTATAAAATTCTTATCACATATACTATAATAGCTATGGGCAAAGTCAAAAGAACCATCCCCAACGATTTCCTCATAACTTTTGGAGCTATGCTTTTTTAGTCCTATGCCAAACACTTTCTTGATTCTATCTTGAAACAGCTTTTCTGTCGGGCGTTTATAACCATGTGAGGATAAGTAGTAATCCACAAAGGGTATTGTTAGTAGAAAATCTAATTCTGTGGGTTCGTATCTAGGCTTAGATTGGTCATCGCGGAAGTCTCCGCCATACCAGGCTAACTCCTGCAATTTCATGTGCTTGGTCAAGGTTTTTTTGTCTATTCCCATTTCTTTCAATCTTTCCATATTGATGATATTATCATTGAAGGATTGCAGTGTATCTTGTTGGTTCGTATCCACACTCACTTTCCCGCTTTTTGAACTACACTGATAAAATACGATTGCTAATACAATCATTGAAATTGATGTAATAAGTCTTCTCATGTCTATTTTTTTGTATAATGTACTGCAAAAGAATAAAAATAGCAAAGCTTTGGAGAATGACCAAGCAAATGATAGTCTGTCCTCTTGAACTTCATTTTTGTGACTCCTCGTAAATGGATGTCAGGTTTACGCTCTCGAAATATTCCATTATCATTTACAGGCTTTTCGTTATTTACAGTAGAACTAATAGCTTCTATTGTGGTAACTATATCATTTTGTTCATCGTACTCGATTACTACTCCTGTGTGTCCTCTCCATAAGAAGATGTCTCCTCGCTTGGGTATATAATTGGCATTTTTGTGTTGAATAAGCCACTTCGGATGGTTCCTACCATATTCTATCATACTAGCTGTTGTCCATCCCATAGGTTTCTTTGACCATTCTATTTTTGCAGCATAACGCCCTACCATTTCAGAATAATTCATTGCTTTTGCTCTTTTATCTTTTGATAGAGGATTGATATCGGATCATTTATCGTTTTCTTGTATCTCATCTTCATAATATTGAGAATAAAATTTCAAGTTCTCATATCCATAATAATTCTTTTTTTTGAATCTATTGAACAATTCCGGATTCTTTGAATACGTATTACTTATAATACCGATAACACCGGGGGTTTGTTCCTTTTCTAATTCTTTCTTTGATATAAGTTCTAAAATATAGGCCACATCTTCGTCAAGATTACCCTCGTATTTTGTTTTATAGGGTTCATTTAGAATCTCTTCAAGAAAAGGTATAAACATCGTCTGACAGTTTTCTACCTCTGTACAGTATTGTCTGAATATATTTCTTCTCAGCTTCCATTTTCCGTTTATCCCAATTCTCCCAAAGAATATAGAAAACCAAGCATCATTATCCTCATCGGCTTTCATCTTTTTAAAGATAAAGGCTTTAAGATTATCATCCCAATATCCAAAATCTTGTACTAATTCATATATGTGGTATGAATCTTTTTGCAGGTATACAAAATCTGATTTCTTTCCATAGAATAGATAATTATTGAAAGCCAGTAGATATAATTTATCATCATATACCTCTGAATGAATATTCAAATCAACAAATCTATTTTTCCTATATATTATAAGATTATCTGGTTCGTCCTCAATTAAAGGATTGAATTCCACTTCAATGATATCACTTGTCTTTTCTTTAATATCATATCCAAATACTTTTTTTATTTTAGACTGAAAATCTTGCATACTCGGAAATTTAAAGCCACTTTTAGCCAAAAGTAACTTTCTCTCATTTTCTATATTTTCCATATTATCTGCCACTTTCTTTGTCGCTATATTTTTACTAGGTATTTGACTCTTTCGTTGATTTCTCATACATCCATAGCTACAGTTAAGCATTATGCATTCAAACAAAATCATTGCTATTCTATGATTCCAAACCATATTTTCCCTTTTTTAACAACATTTCTTTCTAATAATACTAAAATAACGTCTTTTGAAAGATCTTTAAGATCAGGAATATTATTAATTATTTGGGTGACAATTTTGTTTGTCTTTTGACCTTTTTTTCTATTCCCATAGTTTGCTGTATGGGTTGTTAAGCATCCGACAGATCCTACTGGCCACCCACCATGAATAGCAATCCCACTTCTTGATCCATCTGGCCCGTTTATGTAACACTTTCCCATCCCTTTTGTATCGCTAATGTATAAATCGTAGCTCTGTTCTTTTAAACCTTTATTAATATAATATTTCTTCTTCGGAGGACATTCATTGTGAGTTCCATATCTTAACGTTGATCTTTTTTTGCTCGTCATATGTGCATCACGAGCTACATAAGTTGAATAATCTTCTTGAGGGAGATTGTTTGTTTTATAAAGTTTATTAAACCTATTATATGTCATATTTTTATATATACATAGTTTGTAAACAGTCCATTTTTTTTCATTTTTTTGGAATTCCGTACCGTACTTATGACTCATACCATTGATAAATATTATTGTACCTTGACTATCTTTTGAAGATATAGAATTGCCACTAAGACATTTTTTTACATATAAGACTTCTACTGCTTTATTGAAATATCTAATTCTTTCATTGAGGCCTTCTAATTTTGTATGGGCATAGACAACGTGTCGGCTAACCGTATAACGCACAGATTTTCCATTTGCATCTTTCCATTCCAAAGAAACAAACTTAGGTTCTGATACCGTTACGGTGACATCGCCACCACCTTTTTTACTGCCATGATTCTGCACGTAGGCAAACACTTTATATTCTCCCTCCTCTGTAAAAAAGGAACGTAAGGGATTGGGAATAAACAACCTGTCCTGTTTCTCGCATAGAAAGCGTTCATATGGGCTTTAGAAAATTGAAGATTCAGTGTTTTGTGAATTTTCCATCATCATCAATAGTATATCTATTAACCACCTCTTTTTTTATAACTTTTCCTTTATGTAATTTATTCTTATACACAGTTATACCAAGATTCTTAGATATAGTAAAGGAATTAGCATTCCAATTTTTGCTATTTTCTCCGACTTGTGAGAAGACTGTTACTTCATCTATTATGCTTTTATTAACTGATGTTATTAGTCTGTAAATTAGTGAAGGAGTATTCTCAAAATAATAACAAATCATATCAAGCTGAAACTTCTTCCCTGTATGAAAGCGATAAAATTGGCTTGGCAAAGATTTATCCCATCGACTTTTATAGGTTTGCTCCAACTCTTTATTTCCCTTCACACTGATAGGATGATATGGCATTTCATCTTGTTCTCCCATATCATAGCGTTCTTGTTCTTTCTGGAATTGGCTAAAATCAAAGGGTAATGGGATTTCTTCCATACCTATTTCCGTTTGTTCTTCAATAGCTATCCTACTTTCTTTTAGGGAGTCAATAGCTTTAATTTCGGTCTTATATTTATTTGCATTATAGCGTGTTAATAGGACCTTCTCTGGTAAGTAAAACACACCCTTGCATTCCATTAGCTTCCAAATAACATTACCATTTTTTTGTTTATATATTTTTGCATTTCCCCTTGCATGGTCGTCATAGAAACCATAAAAGGATAGATAAAGGGTGTCATTTTTGAATATTCCACTTATATTATTCACATTTTCTGTGGAGCAATCTATCCTACTTCCACTTTCCTGTGTACTACAGTAATAACCGATAACAGAATTTTGTTTTGTTTTTTTCAATATAAGATGAAAAGTTTGATTAGTGTAAGATTGCTTCCCATCATATCGGTAATATATCCAGTTTCCTACTAAACTATCTATAGAAGTTTCCAATGTAGCCTTCAATTCAGTTTTGGCTGTACAACCACCGATAAAGAGACTTGCTACCATTGATAATATAATCTTTTTCATTGTTGTTATAATTTACGTTGCAAACAATCGTCAATTCTATTTAACCATCCATCTAAAAATGTACGTTGTCAAATAAAAGTGCACAACTGCAAATATAGTTATTTACTCTGATATTTCATTGTTTTATTATCAAAAATTCTTTTGTTGATTGATTTTTGCTTTATAATTTCTCTTATCTTTTTAATTTTCTCCCCTTGTCCTAAATATACGTCTTTGGGTGTGAGATTATCCAATGATTCATGAAATGATTTTCGCCATGCGCGGAAACTCCAAACCATTCGGGAAATGATTTTCGCCGAGCGCGGAAATGCCAAACCTTTTAAAAAGTGAGTTGCGGGAAGCCCGCAAGCGTCAAAACCTTTAAAAAGTGATTTGCGGGAAGCCCGCAAGCATCAAATCCTTTAAAAAGTGATTTGCGGGAGCCCCGCAAGCATCAAATCCTTTAAAAAGTGATTTGCGGGAGCCCCGCAAGCGTCAAAACTTTTAAAAAGTGATTTCTGCCCGCTATCTGTTTGAAGATGGCACAACGGGTATGATTGGGGAGAAAGGTTCGCATACCATTGTTGGTGTTGTTGTGAGAGAGAAAACGGCTACTGAAGATGGACTGGCCGTTGCATTGCGCTTTTTCTTTATAGAAAGAAAGCCCCTCCTGGCGAAGTAGATGCAGGAGAGGCTTGAATATCATTATAAAACGTAAAGCACGAGCTTCACACCAAAGTTTCTTCCCATGTTGAAAAGGCCCTTTTGACCTGTCGTTGGGTCGGCACCTATATACTTCAATCGGCTGAGATGGTTTTGATAAGCGCGGTTAAAGATGTTGTTGGCAGTCAGATAGAGCGATGCTCTTCGATGTCCATTGAAACGCAAGTCCGTACCCGCACTGAAGTTTACGAGTGTGTATGACGGAGTTGCGGTTTCTGTATCATTGGCTGCATAGAAGTGGTTTTGTCTCAGATTACATTCCATTGAGGCAGAAACATACGTGTTGTTCAGCAACTGACCATCGCGAACGAGGTCGTAACGGAGTTCAGAATTCCAACGTGGAGCGGGTGTCCAAGGCAGATACTTTGATTCACGTGGTTGGTTCAACTGAATGCTATTGACGTATGAAAAGCTGTTTTGGAAGTGCAAACGACTAATCGGATGCAGGTCGACCATAGCCTCGCCACCTACTAATCTGGCGTTACCTTGTGTGTATTTATAGGTGGGACAATTTTGTGTAATGACGCCATTGAGTTTCTGACTAAAGATATAATTGTCAATGAAACTGGCGAAAACAGAGACTTGTGCAGACACAAGTTGTGAGGTCATATCCCACCCGGCATCAAGCTGCCAGCTATGTTCTGGCTTCAAATCTGCGTTTCCGAGCATATATTGTTGCGTACCTTCGTGCACACCATTGCATGCAAGTTCGCCGAGGTTTGGTGCGCGGAAGCCGCGTGCCACATTCAAACGCATGTTCATTTTGTCGGTCAGGGCATAGACAGCTCCAACACTTCCCGACACACTTCTAAAGTCTCTCTTGAATGCAGTGAATTGAGTGTTAAGTTCTTTGCTGTTGAGATGACGATTGTCGAAGCGCAAACCACCACTCAAGGTCAGTTGATTAATCTTGTAAGACGTTGTGGCAAATGCACCGAAATCAAACAGATTATAGTCTGGAATCAAGAATTCGTCGCCAAGGTTCTTATTGTTTTGTATCATACCATTGGCTCCGATAGTGAGTTTCCAACCATCTTTCTCTGGGAAAAGATAATGAAAATCATAGTTCACCGTTTGGAGTTTCATGTCTAATCCCGGTTCGGTTTCGCTGTCTTCAAACTCTTGTCGGCGATTCTGTTGATAGCCAACGAGGGCATGAAGCGTTCCTTCTCCAATATAAAATGAGTTATCGAGCACAGCCTTATAATGGTGAATCTGTTGGAACGGCAATGCTCTTCCATAACGGAATGATGTGCTTCGTTCGCCCTCAGCAATGCCAGGAGTGAGATGATAGTAGTCAAGAATGAGATGGCTGTAGCCCCATTGCTTGTTCAAGCCAAGCATGGCATTGGCTGCTTTCTCGCGAAACTGCGTGCCAACCACGTAATTGTCTACCTTATTCTTATAGTCGTGAGCAAGTTTCTGCGACCATCTTCCGTCCCAAACAAAGCCATTTTTGTTGCCACTGAAATTGGCAGAATAGCCAAAAAGCCCGTTGTTTGTTTGGTATTCTGACGACACATTAGCCTGCATCTTGTTTTTACCCATGACAGGATCTCCATGGAAAATCATCACGCCGGCAAGCGCATCAGAGCCATACATGAGTGAAGCTGGGCCTTTAAGTATCTCTACTGACGAGATACTTTGAGGGTCAATCTCAATGCCATGTTCGTCTCCCCACTGGTTGCCTTCTTGCCGAATACCATCATTTACGACTGCCAATCGGTTGAAACCCAAGCCACGAATGACTGGCTTTGATATGCCTCCACCTGTTGTTATCTGTGAAACTCCAGGCTCATGGCTAACGGCATCAATGATGTTTGTAGCCGATGTGGCATGCAATTGCTGTTGAGTGACGACCGAAATTGGCGTTGGTGACTCCTTCATTAGCGTCTTTCCAGTGAGTCCTGTCACGACAATTTCATTGATCATTGCATTCGATTCATGCAGTTTAAAGTCGGCAGTTGATGTTGTTGTTAGATTGATTTTGCGAATCTCTGTTTGGTGACCTAAGTAGCTCACTTGCACGGTAATAGTCTTTGATGGCAAGTCATGCAGGGCATAATTTCCATTGACATCGGTGGTCGTTCCCTCTGAAAGTTCGGGAATATAAATGGTAACTCCGACAAGCGGACTATTGTCTATCACGTCAATCACCTTGCCAGTGAGTGATGCATTGGTGCCCAACGGCGCTGCAGTTGCCCAGAGACACAGGCTCATGAGCAATGCTAATAGTATTGATTTCTTCATTCTTTTATGCTATTTAAGGGTTATTTATCACGCCTCGACAAGCACGTCGCGACGCGTTTTTAATCATTTATGGATGCAAAAGAATGAAGGGTGGGGCGCGTGTAGAATGAATTTGACCCGTAAAGGACGTTAAGGCTTGCTGTAAAAGAATAAGCGCTTTGGCCTTTACGATGTTGAAGAGGCGCACACCAATTGTCCTTGCACTGAGAAATGGAAGTGAAAAAAACTGGCAAAGCAGGCAATTGTCAACCTGATTGTCAATGGAATTGATGTGACCATTATGGTGAATATGATGCAGACATGCCGTACATTCGGTTGTGGTTTGTGGCATAGCACGATGCACATGAACCGAAGTTAGCAATAACATTGGCGCGAATACCAACAATAGCAGTCGTGCAGTTATCCTTCTTTTATACCTTTGTCTGTTCATCGCCTGCAAAGTTAAGCGAATTCTTTTGAATCGTCTTGCGATAACTTATTAAAATAGTTTAATCGTCGTAGATTTCATCTTATGACATGAATGCAGCTTAAGCATAAGACGATTGTCGGGAAAGCCCGTGTACTTCCATGATAGAAAGGTTTGCGGTTTGCGTCAAATTGAGCTGTGAAGTGACACAGATTGTAAGGTCGTTTGCCTCAAATTATCGGGTGAAATGCACCGAATTGCAATCATTTTCCATATCAATGGTGGTTGAAAAGCAAGGGATTGCCTTGTGGAGGCAATGATATCGGCGCATGATATTATTGATTTTTTCTCGTTTTATCATGAAAAATATCTATCTTTGCACGTGATAAACGTTTATAAAAATCATCATGACAGCTTTGAAGAAATATCTACCTGATGTGTTGGTAGTCATTATTTTCGCAGTAATCTCATTCGCTTACTTCTTCCCTGCGGACTTAGATGGCCGCATACTCTACCGACATGACTCGTCGGCGGGACGTGGAGCAGGTCAGGAAACGGCTGAATACCACGAGCGAACAGGTAAGGTTTCGCGTTGGTCTAATGCCACTTTCAGTGGTATGCCGACTTATCAGACGGCGCCATCTTACCAGAGTGTGAGCGTACTTAACCAGGCAGTGAAGGCTTATCACTTGTGGCTTCCCGAGAATGTTTGGTATGTTTTTGCTTATCTTTTGGGCTTCTACATCTTATTGCGAGCCTTTGATTTCCGACAATCGCTTGCCGCATTAGGGTCCATAGTGTGGGCGTTCTCATCGTATTTCTTTATTATTATTGCTGCCGGACATATCTGGAAGGTCATGGCTTTGGCTTATCTTCCACCGATGATTGCGGGAATTGTGCTGGCCTATCGTGGCAAATATCTATGGGGATTCATTGTAACGGCAATCTTTGCTGCCTTTGAAGTCGATGCCAACCACGTGCAGATGACCTATTATTATCTGTTTATCATCCTCTTTATGATTATTGCCTACCTTGTCGATGCTATCCGAAAGAAGCGTATGGCGCAATTCGTTAAGGCCACAGCTGTATGTGCTGCGGGGGCGTTGATAGGCATATTGATGAATATATCCAATCTCTATCATACGTGGCAATACGCACAAGAGAGTATGAGGGGCAAGAGTGAACTCGTTAAAAAGGATGCTGCCAATCAAACAAGTAGCGGACTTGACCGCGACTATATAACGCAATGGAGTTATGGAGTGGATGAAACCTGGACGTTGCTTGTGCCAAATGCTAAGGGCGGGGCTTCGGTTCCATTGGCTGCAAACACTGAAGCCATGAAAAAGGCAGACCCAAACTTCATGCAAATCTATCAGCAATTAGGACAATATTGGGGTGATCAGCCAGGCACAAGTGGACCAGTTTATGTTGGGGCTTTTGTGCTAATGCTTTTCATTCTTGGGCTGTTTATTGTGAAAGGTCCTATTAAGTGGGCCTTACTTGCAGCCACGATATTAAGCATTTTGCTTTCATGGGGGCATAATTTTATGCCATTTACCAACTTCTTCCTTGACTATATACCGATGTATAGCAAGTTTAGAACGGTGGCTTCGATATTGGTTATCGCCGAGTTTACAATTCCTTTATTGGCCATGATGGCGTTAAAGAAGATTGTAGATGAGCCAGATTTGCTGACAAAGAAAGCTAAATTCGTTTATATCAGCTTTGGACTTACGGGTGGAATAGCCCTGCTTTTTGCCCTTATGCCCACGCTGTTCTTCTCGGATTTCATATCAAATCAGGAGCTGGAAGCCTTCAAATCAATTCCTGCGGAGTATCTTTCTCCATTGGAATCTAACTTGAGATCGATTCGTGAAAGCATCTTTACGGCCGACTGTTGGCGTTCATTCTGGATTATTGTTATTGGCACTTTGCTGCTCTTCCTCTATAAGTTCAAGAAGTTGAAAGCCGAATATATGGTTGGCGCTATAGCCATTTTGTGTCTCATTGACATGTGGCAGGTGAACAAACGCTATTTGAATGATGAGATGTTTGTGGAGAAGAGCGTTCGCGAACAGGCTCAACCGATGACACAAACCGACCGTCAGATTCTGCAAGATAAAAGCTTAGACTATCGCGTTTTGAATCTTGCCAGCAACACTTTCAACGAGAATGAAACCTCTTATTACCATAAAAGTATAGGCGGATATCATGCAGCTAAGCTCAGAAGATACCAGGAATTGATAGATGCTTACATTAGTCCGGAGATGCAAAAGATGATGCCCGCCATCGCAAAAGCAGGCGGAGACATGACTAAAGTCAATGGAGATAGCCTCTTCCCTGTATTGAACATGCTGAACGCTAAATACTTTATAGTGCCTCTTCAGGCTAATCAGACGGTGGCAATCGAGAACCCTTACGTCTATGGGAATGCTTGGTTTGTAGATAAGGTGAGGTATGTGAAGAATGCAAATGAAGAACTTGACGCGTTGGGTAAACTCAATCTGCGCCATGAAGCCGTTGCCGACGCACGCTTCCAAAGCCAGTTGGGTGAGTCAAAGAACCAAGATAGTACGTCGATTGTTAAGCTTACAGCCTATGAACCCAATCAACTCACGTATGATGTGCGTAGTGCTACGGGAGGAATCGTGGTCTTTTCGGAAATTTTCTACCCCGAATGGACGGCTACAGTCGATGGAAAGCCGGTAGAGATTGGGCGTGTTGACTATGTGCTTCGGGCGCTTAATGTTGACAAAGGACATCATAAGGTGGTGTTGACCTTTGATCCTAAGAGTGTGAAACAAACCGAAACAGTAGCTTATCTCTCCTATGGTGTGCTGTTGTTGGTAGTGCTTTTCGCTGTCTACTTCAAGAGAAAAGAAGATAAGAAAGCACAAGCTTAGTTGCGTTTTCAGGCTTTACGTTAATGAATAACGTAGCCTGCGCTATGCAAACAGGCCTTATGAATGTTGTAAAACCATTCGTAAGGCCTGTTCGCGTGAAGGAAACAAGGTGCAGTTTCCTTAGCTTCAGCAGTTTTCTTAGCCCTGTTATGTTGGGCTGTTAATCCCTTTCCATTTCTTCATAAAGGCCTGAAGTTTCTCTTTTGTGAGTGCCATGAAGGCTTTATATGTGTCACTGTCAGGGTTGAAAGGCTTGTGATGGAGCGCCTCTTTGATAGGTTTCCACTCGCTAAGCATAGTGAACACATCTTTATGGAAATAGGTTTCAGCAAATCGTTCCCATATATATTCTACGGCTTGTGGGCTTGGATGCAACATGTCTTCTTTGTAAAAGCGATAGTCTCTGAGTTCATCCATCACAAGTTCATAGGCAGGGAAGTAGTCTACTTGAGGCATTTGTGCCAATGATTCAGCTGCCAATAATAGGACAGCCTTGCTGAGTTGGCTTCCATGAAAGCCGTATTTGGCATATCGAATGGGGCTAACGGTGACGAGAATGTGCATGTTTGGATTGCAACGGAGCAGACATTGCACGGCTTGTTGTAGGTAATCAGTACATGCTTCGACACTCAACATACGCTCATCAAATAGTGATTGAGGTCTCTTTTGGCAGTTATCAACAATCTCTCCCGTCTCTTTCAGCACATAAACATGGTTGGTTCCGAGCGTGATAAAGGCTACATCGGGCTTGAAATCATCCGTTTTGCAATGTCGTTCAATGCTATGAAGGATGCTTGCAGGGTTATACATCACGCCATAAGGATTGATTATAGTAGGGAATTGCTCATCTCTGAACTTGCTTCCAATGCTTTCTGCAAAGCAAGAACCAATGAAAAATAAGCGTTGAGCAGGTTTGATTTGCCAGGGAGATGGCTCAATATTGACTTTTGTTCTAAATTCCATACATCATTCATTGTTGGTTTTTGCAAAGTTACGGATATTCTTTTGAAGGGCAATTTGCTTTTCATGATTTATTGATTCAATTGCTTTGATTTTGAAAATAATGTGTTATTTTTGTGTCAAAGTAACGAAAACGTTGAACCATGGAAGAGAAACTACCGCACGAGTTCAGTCAGTTTTATCTGCAAGATGTGACCTTTGCCAACCTCATGATGCGCAGAATCTACAATGTTTTGATTGTAGCCAACCCCTATGATGCCTTTATGTTGGAGGACGATGGGCGCATAGAAGAGAAAGTTTACAATGAATATATGGAGCTGGGACTACGCTATCCGCCGATGTTCACACGCGTATCGACAACCGAAGAGGCTATGGTGACATTGCAAACTACAAACATCGACCTCGTTATTTGTATGCCAGGAACGGCTGATAACGATGCTTTTAGTGTGGCAAGGTCTATCAAACAAGCCTTTAAAAACATTCCATGTGTGGTGTTAACTCCCTTTTCTCACGGCATAACCAAACGTATGAAGAACGAGGATTTACGTATGTTTGACTATGTGTTTTGCTGGTTAGGAAACACCAATCTCATTCTTTCCATCATCAAATTGATTGAGGATAAGATGAACATTGCACACGATATACGAGAGAGTGGGGTGCAAATGATCTTATTGGTTGAGGATAGTATTCGGTTCTATTCTTCCATTCTGCCCAACCTTTATAGTTATATCCTCGCACAAAGTAAGCGCTTTTCCACTGAAGCATTAAACAAACATCAGGCTACTTTACGTATGCGTGGTAGGCCAAAAGTAGTCTTGGCACGCACTTATGAGGAGGCAATGACCATCTATAATCAGTTTTCTGACAACTGCCTTGGCGTCATTTGTGATGCTCGTTTCCCTATGAAGGAGACCTCAACTGACGAAAATGATAAGCTACCTTCACCGCTTCGAGACACTGATGTGTATAAAGACCCAGAGGCAGGACTAAAACTTTTGCGTGCAATCCGAGCCAAAGATGAATATGTTCCATTGATAATGGAGAGCTCGGAAAGTGCAAACCGCGAGAAGGCCGAAGCCGAAGGATTTCGCTTTGTGGATAAAAACTCTAAGCAAATGTCCTTAGATTTGCGTAGAATTATGGAGGAACATATGGGTTTTGGCGACTTTATCTTCCGCAATCCAAAGACACATGAGGAGATTGTTCGCATCAAGTCGTTGAAAGATTTGCAAGATAACATCTTCCAAATCCCTAATGATTCCATGCTCTATCATATCTCTCGGAACCACATGAGCCGTTGGTTGAGCGCACGAGCAATATTCCCTGTGTCGCAGTTTCTACGTGGAATCACGTGGCATAAGCTACAAGATGTTGACGCACATCGACAGATAACCTTCGATGCAATCGTACAATATCGCCACATGAAGAACCTTGGTGTCGTCGCTGTTTTTGACAGAATGAAGTATGACCGCTATGCCCACTTCGCACGAATTGGCGAAGGTTCGCTCGGTGGTAAAGGCAGAGGACTGGCTTTTTTGGATAATATCATCAAGTTACATCCTGAGTTTAATGGCTTTGAAGGCGTCAAAGTGCAGATTCCAAAGACGCTCGTGTTGTGCACAGATGTGTTTGATCAATTCATGGAGACCAACAATCTTTATCCTATTGCCCTAAGCGATGCGAGCGATGAAGATATTCTTCAGCACTTCCTTCAAGCGCAATTGCCCGACACAATGATAGCCGACTTCCTCACATTCTTTGATGCTGTGAAGGCTCCTATAGCCATACGATCGTCAAGTTTGCTTGAAGACAGCCACTATCAACCCTTTGCTGGCATCTACAACACCTACATGATACCTTGCTTGGACAATCGAGATGCGATGTTAGAAATGCTTGCTTGTGCTATCAAGAGTGTTTATGCATCGGTTTATTTCCATGATTCCAAGGCCTACATGAAGGCAACCAGCAATGTCATTGACCAAGAAAAGATGGCTGTTATCCTACAAGAAGTAGTGGGAAAACAATATGATGACCACTTCTATCCAACGTTTAGTGGAGTACTTCGCTCGTTGAATTATTATCCCATTGGCGACGAATTGCCCGAAGAAGGCATTGCTTCGTTGGCCTTAGGCTTAGGAAAATATATCGTAGATGGCGGTCAAACGCTGCGTGTTTCGCCTTATCATCCTCATCAGGTGTTGCAAATGAGCGAATGGGATATTGCACTTCGCGACACACAAACACAGTTCTATGCACTTGATATGGCACCCGTTGGCCGACAATTCAAGGTAGACGACGGCTTTAATATCCGAAAACTAAAGGTCAAGGAGGCCGAAAAGGATGGTTCGTTGCGTTATATCTGCTCAACTTTTGACCCTTATGACCAAGTGATTAACGACGGATTCTATGATGGAGGGCGTAAGATTATCTCATTTGTAGGCGTACTTCAACATGATGTTTTCCCTCTCCCTGAGTTGTTACAGATGGCAATGAAGCACGGAAGTGAAGCCATGAAACGACCTGTAGAGATAGAGTTTGCATGCAATCTTAACGACAATGGATCGGGTGAACTCTATCTGTTGCAGATTCGACCAATAGCAGATGCTCGGCAGATGTTAGACAAAGATCTGTCTAAAGTGCCTGATGAGGCGTGCCTGTTACGTTCATATCAAGCACTCGGACACGGCATTTCTGATGATATAACTGACGTAGTTTACGTGAAGTATAACGATGAATTCTCGCCCATGAACAATTACTTTGTGGCCGATGATATAGAGAGATTAAACCGCAAATTCCTTGCCGAGGGCCGCCATTATGTACTCATCGGGCCCGGAAGATGGGGCAGCAGCGACCATTATCTCGGTGTTCCCGTGAAATGGCCAGCTATCTCTGCCGCTCGGATTATTGTTGAAGTAGCCCTTAAAAACTATCATGTTGACCCCTCACAAGGCACACATTTCTTTCAAAACCTCACCTCATTTGGTGTTGGATACTTTACAATTGGCGATACTTCAGCGCGTGGTGGCTTTGTCAGAAAAGACCTTTTAGACGCTATGCCGGCTGTAGAAGAGACACAATATGTAAGGCATGTGCGCTTCGATAAAGCCTTTCGGATTATGATTGACGGCCAAAAACAAGAGGGATTAGTTGATATAAATCAATAAATTACACGTGGAGTTAAATCATGAAGTGAATTGTTTGGAACTATGGTTATTTACCTCTATCTTTGCAATGTGTTTTTCATGGTATTAGATTTAAGGTTAACAAAGGTTGGAGTACAGCGGTACTCCTTTTTTTATG
>ENA-OWND01001279-OWND01001279.1-metagenome-genome-assembly--contig:-NODE-1279-length-15597-cov-13.434822_pt1 | contig 15597 bp, 10 predicted proteins | sample MGYA00245342_ERZ651119 | MGnify/ENA primary metagenome ERZ651119 (study PRJEB26857, sample SAMEA4031756) | metagenome | biome: human; feature: oral; material: saliva | place: Philippines | collected 2014...
ACCCGCGACCCTCACCTTGGCAAGGTGATGCTCTACCAACTGAGCCACATCCGCAATATTTAATTAGCTAACCGAATCTGTTCTTTCGGAGCAGGTTTGGCTCGCAACGGGTTAAAGCTTAGCACCCACCAGGCAGGGCTTCGCAACTTTTCAGAGCGTGATCCACCCCACTAGTTTTCAGTTTGCATTGTTAGGCCCACTCCTATTAGAGTCTTTCCACGCAAGGGCGATTGGCGCAGTGGTAGCGCGCTTCCTTCACACGGAAGAGGTCACTGGTTCGAACCCAGTATCGCCCACCAAAGAAAGAATATTTCAGCCACCGCAAGCGGTGGCTTTTTTGTTTCACGCCCACTTTTTAACGCCCCACTGAGCTAAGCGTCAACAAGCGGGCTGGGGTGGCGCAGGCGCCACCCCAGCCCCACCTCAGCTAGGGATAACAGTTCAACTGGGCCTCAACTCATCTTTAGAGGCCAGCTTTTAGTTGGCTACTAGTTGGTTTGTTCTAGGAGTGTGCCGTCGGGCACTTGTGAAGCTACCCCGGCGTCAGCCAGCGTGACTTCACCCTTAATCACTACGTCTGCCCCAAAAGTCCAGTCTCCGTGCACTACTAGGTGCTGAGCTTGACGCAAGGATGGTGCACCTTTACTAATGCGCTGCTCAAACTGGTGAATGGTCTTGTAGTACCTGGGGTCTAGCTCGGCCACACAAACCTGATCCACAGTGGCGTGCAGCTGGCCGCCGTCGTCGATCTCATAGGCGTCACTGCGCAGCACCATCAGGTCATTGGTGGTTTTAACCGGTAGGAAGCGTGAACGGGGCACCTCAATGGCACTAGCCCCTTCAAAGGCTTCAATTGCGGCGCCCATAGCGCATTCGATCTGCACTACCGGCGTGCTGGTGGAGTCGGCCGGATTTACGGTTTTAGCGTTCCTGATCAGCGGCAACCCTAATACGCCGTCGCGCTGACGCAGCACTTCACGCAAGGCCAGCAGGTCAAACCACAAGTTGTTGGTGTGGAAGTAAGGGTGACGGTACTGGTCAGTGAAATAGTGCATCTGGTCGCTAGGAGTCTGAGCAGTGTCACGCAAAATAATGCGCCCATCACTATTACGCACCGCCAAGTGTCCACCCTTAACGTCTGCCAAAGTACGCTCGCACACCTCAGCGGCGTAAGGCGCACCACTGGAGGCAAACCAGCCAGCTACCTTAGCGCTGGGGGCAGAGCCCAAGTTGTCGGCGTTGGCGGTGGTGGCATATTGGAAGCCGGCATCGATCAATTTATCTAGCAGACCAGAGCCGTAGAGCGCAGTGTAAATGTCACCGTGGCCGGGCGGGCACCACTCCAGTGAGGGATCTTGTGGGTAGCTAACTGGGCTTAGATCATCAGCGCGTAGCTTGGGCTCCTGGTTTTGCACAAAATCTAACGGCAGATCATCTACCACCAGCTGCGGATACTTAGCCAAGGCGGCCAAAGTATCAGCCTGGGTACGGAAAGAATCCATGAAGATTAGCGGCAAACGCACGCCGTAACGCTCACGAGCAGACAGCACCTGGCGCACAATAATGTCCAAGAATGTGTCTCCGTTGCGCACTGGCAGCAGCGTCTTGGCACGGTCCATCCCCATCGATGTGCCCAGGCCACCATTAAGCTTGATCATCACTGTTTTAGCCAGTGCCTCACGCTCAGCCGCCGGGCTAACTTCCACCTCTTGCAGGCTTTGCACCTGCGTTAAAGGAGAGATGGTCTCCTCCGGGATCAGTCCGGTGGTGCCCGCCTCTAGCTGGTGGTAGTAGTGGGTGAATACCTTAACGGCAGCCTCATTAACGCCAGCTTGGCGCATTTTGTTCTGTGCGGCTTGCAGCCCCGATTCGCTCATAGAACGATAATAAACCAACAAAATCGAACACGGGGAGGTTTTTGACCTTTTAACTCAATTAGTTTCGTGACTTAGCTAAAACTGGCGCCAGGAATTTACCGGTGTAGGACTTTTCAACCTTAGCTACCTGCTCAGGCGTGCCAGTGGCCACCACAGTGCCACCGCCAGAGCCTCCCTCGGGACCCATATCAATGATCCAGTCTGCATTGGCAATAACATCCAGGTTGTGTTCAATCACCAGCACTGAGTTGCCCTTATCTACCAGGCCCTGCAGCACCAGCAGCAGCTTGCGAATATCTTCAAAGTGCAAGCCGGTGGTGGGTTCATCAAGCACATAGATAGAACGCCCGGTTGAGCGTCGCTGCAGCTCAGTGGCCAGCTTTACACGCTGAGCCTCACCGCCAGAGAGTGTGGTGGCGCTTTGCCCCAAACGCACATAACCCAAACCCACATCCACCAGCGTGTTTAGGTGACGGGCAATTGCCGGGGTGGCCGCAAAGAAATCTGAGGCTTCACTGATAGTCATATCCAGTACATCAGCCACATTCTTGCCTTTATAGCGGATCTCTAATGTCTCACGGTTATAGCGAGCCCCATGACACACCTCGCAAGGCACGTACACATCCGGCAGGAAGTTCATCTCGATCTTCAAGGTGCCGTCACCCTTACAGGCCTCACAGCGCCCACCCTTAACATTGAAGGAGAAACGCCCAGGCCCATAGCCGCGCACTTTAGAGTCCGGTACGGCCGCAAAAATTTTACGGATATGATCCCACACGCCTGTGTAGGTGGCTGGGTTTGAACGCGGAGTGCGCCCAATTGGTGACTGGTCTACATGCACCACCTTGTCTAGGTGTTCCAAACCAGACACTGTCTTGTGGCGCCCGGGCACGCCCTTAGCGCCGTTAAGTTTATTGGCCAAAGTCTGATACAAAATCGAGTTGACCAGGGTGGATTTACCAGAGCCAGACACCCCGGTAATAGCCACAAAGCACCCCAGCGGGAAGGCGACGTCGATATTGCGCAGGTTGTGCTCACGTGCCCCCTTAACCACCAGCTGACGCTGCGGGTCTACCGGACGGCGCACGGCGGGGATCTCAATTGCCCGGCGCCCGGTCAAAAAAGCTCCAGTCACTGAGTTGGGGTTCTTTTTCAAGCCTGCCAAGCCACCCGAGTGGACCACGCGCCCGCCCAGCTCCCCCGCGCCTGGGCCGACGTCGACAATCCAGTCAGCTGCCCGGATAGTGTCTTCGTCGTGCTCAACCACAATCAGGGTGTTACCCAAGTCGCGCAAACGCTCCAGGGTGCTAATAAGGCGCTGATTATCGCGCTGATGCAAACCAATAGAGGGCTCATCAAGCACATACAGCACCCCCACCAGGCCCGAACCAATCTGGGTGGCCAAGCGAATACGCTGGGCTTCACCACCAGAGAGCGTGGCCGCGCCGCGTGAAAGCGACAAATAATCCAGACCCACATCAACCAAGAAACCCAAACGGGCGTTAATCTCAGTCAACACTGCCGCAGCAATCTTGGCGGCAGCACCCTCCAGCTTGAGCTCCGCCATAAACTTACGTGAGCTGGCAATAGGAAGCTCACACAGCTGGGAAATATTTAGGTCCCCCACCCGCACGGCCAAAACCTCCGGGCGCAGGCGGGCACCTTTACAGGTAGGGCAGGCTACCTCACGCATATAGCCCTTGTAACGTTCACGCGACCAGTCAGACTCTGTTTCGTCATACTTGCGTTTGACGTAACCCAATACGCCCTCAAAACCGGTGGAGTAAGAGCGCTCGCGCCCCCAACGGTTGCGGTATTTGACGGTGACTTTATAGTCCCGCCCGTTCAAAATAACCTCTTTGACCTGCTCGCTTAGGTCTTTATAGGGGGTGTTAAGGTCAAAGCCAAGCTCCTGGCCTAGCACCGACAGCTGTCGCAGGAAGTATTCCGAGTGCGAATTCCAGGGCGCCACCGCCCCCTCCCCCAGGGTTAGGTCCTCATCTGGGATAACCAGGCTGGGATCCACCTCCAGGCGTGAGCCGATCCCGTCGCAGGCCGGGCAGGCGCCGTAGGGAGCATTAAAGGAAAAAGTACGCGGCTCAATCTCATCGAGAGTCAGCGGGTGGGCGTTAGGGCAGGCGCGTTTTTGGGAAAAGCGCCGCTCACGCTGAGGATCGGCGGCGTCCAGATCCACCCGCTCAATCACTACCAGGCCCTGGGCTAGTTCAAGTGCCGTCTCCACTGAGTCACTCATGCGGCTGCGGGCTGAGTCTTTAACCACCATGCGGTCAACGACGACGTCGATGTCATGTTTGCGGGTTTTGGCTAGTTTGATTTCCTCATCTAACCGACGCAACTGGCCATCCACCCGCACCCGCGAAAAGCCGCGTGAACGCAGGTCTTCAAACAGATCCAGGTACTCGCCTTTACGTCCGCGCACCATCGGTGCCAACACCTGGAAGCGGGTGCCCTGCCCAAAATCAAGGATTTGATCAACGATCTGCTGGGGTGTCTGGGAGGAAATCACCGCATCGCATTTAGGACAGTGCTGCACCCCGGCGCGCGCGTAAAGCAGACGCAGATAGTCATAAACCTCGGTGATGGTACCCACGGTTGAGCGCGGGTTACGTGAAGTGGATTTCTGGTCGATAGATACCGCTGGGCTTAGGCCCTCAATGAAGTCCACATCAGGCTTATCCATCTGTCCCAAGAACTGGCGGGCATAGGAGGATAGTGACTCCACATAGCGGCGTTGACCTTCAGCGAAGATAGTGTCAAAGGCCAGAGAGGATTTACCTGAGCCTGACAGCCCCGTAAAAACGATCATCTTGTTGCGGGGTAGATCTAGATCTACACCTTTAAGATTGTGTTCACGCGCGCCACGGACAATCAGGGAATCAGTCACCTGTTCAGTCTATTAGGACAAAGGGCTAACGTACACCTGTTCGAGGTAAACTCACAGTTTTCCGCGTAGAATGCGGCTATGGCTATTTTCGCAGTTGAATACAACTATGTAACTGACCGTGACGAGGAAATGGCGCAGGTGCGCCCCACTCACCGCGCTTTCAATGGGGAGCTTGCTGAGCAGGGCAAACTCATTGCTGCCGGCCCTTATGTAGGCACTCACGACGCCCTGATTGTGGTGCGTGCAGAGTCCGCTGAGGCCGCCCTAGAGCTGCTTGAAAGCGACCCCTTCAACCAGGCCGGTTTCATCGCTAAGCGTACCCCGCGTCAGTGGAACCCGGTGATCGGCCAGATCGAGGCCTGAGCTACCGATACAGATTCTGGCCAGGGTAACCTGGCCAGAATCATTTTTTGTCCCTCGCAGTTGTTTCCCGCAGTGCCTGTGCCCCACGCTGCTTGTTCACTGCAGTGTCTGTGCCCCACGCTGCTCGCTCCCCGCAGTGCCTGCGCCCCCAAATTCTTTTCCACACTAGTTCTTGTCCAGATTAGAAACTAAAAATATGCAGCGCTTTAAAATTGACCCGTTTATCATCGGCATTGTCTCTTGCGCAGTACTGGGACTGATAATTCCTGTGCCCAGCTACGTGGCCAAGCTGCTAGATGAAATAAAGATCTGGGCTATTGCCCTACTGTTCTTCCTCTATGGCGCCCGTCTGCGTAGCCGTGACGTGCTCAAAGAGTTGCGTTCGTGGAAGCTACAGGGCGCTATTTTGCTGGCCACCTTCGCACTGTGCCCGCTGCTGGCTTGGACTACTAGCACCGCCTTTTCGCCGCTGGTGGGCCACACTTTGGCGCTAGGGTTGCTGTTCGTGGGTTTACTGCCTTCCACGGTGCAGTCCTCAGTGACGATGACGTCGATTGCGCGCGGCAATATTGCCGCCTCAGTATGCGCCGCCACTATCTCCACTATTGCCGGGGTGGTGCTCACCCCACTGCTGGCTTTGCTGTTCTTGGGCCAGGGCGGGCAGATTAATGCCTCTGGACTAGTGGATGTGTTTGTGCAGATCGTAGTGCCTTTTGCCCTGGGCCAGTTGGTTGAGCCTAAGGTTGGTAACTATGTACGCCGTCACAAGATGGTTTTGCGCCAATATGACCAGGCGGTTATTTGGCTGATTGTGTTTGCGGCTATGAGTGAGTCTATGCGCCTGCATGTTTGGACCGCCGTGAAAGCCTGGCAAATTGGGCTGATGCTGGTGGCTATTGTGGTGGAGTTGACGCTGACCCTGGCCTGCACCTGGTACCTAGGTAAACCCCTCAAATTTGCTTACGGAGACCGGGTTTCACTACTCATGTGCGGCTCAAAGAAATCTTTAACTACCGGCCTGCCTTTAGCTGGCGCCATGTTCTCTCCTGCCATGGCAGCTACTGTGGCCGTCCCTATGATCTGTTTCCACCAGCTACAGCTACTTATTTGCTCAGCTTTAGCCAGCTGGCTCGAAGCCCACGTAGCCCCCGCACAAACCAGCGAATAAAAAACTGCCCGCATACAGCAAGGAGGCCCCGGCAAAACGCCGAGGCCTCCTTAACTTTTAGCTACTAGCCCTTAACCGCACCGGCGGTCAGACCAGAAACAATGTACTTCTGCAGGTACTGGAACAGCAGCACCACGGGCACAGCCGCGATTACCGCACCAGCAGCGAAGATACCCCACGGGGCGTTACGTGCGTCCGAAGCCCAGGCGTACATACCCACAGCCAGCGTGTACTGGTCTTGAGTCTGCAGCACTACGCGGGCAATCACGAAGTCGCCGAAGGAGGAGATGAAGCTCAGCAGCCCCACCACGGCCAGTACCGGCAGCACCAGCGGCATGATGATGGTCCAGAAGGTCTGGGCGTGCGAGGCGCCGTCGATCTCCGCAGCCTCATCGAGCTCACGCGGAATGGAGTTGAAGAAACCGTAGAGCAGGAAGGTGTTGCTACCCAGCGCACCACCCAGGTACACGCAGATCAGACCTAGCTTCGAGTTCAGGCCCAGAGCCGGGAATACATCCTGCAGGCCCAGCAGCAACAGGAACAGTGCCACGAAGGCCAGCATCTGCGGGAACATCTGGATCAGCAGCAGGCCGGTCAGAGTGCCGCGACGGCCACGGAAGTGGAAACGGCTAAAGGCGTAGGCCGCAGCCGCACCCATAAGCACGGTACCCACAGCGGTCACAGAGGACACGATCAGCGAGTTGAGGATCCAGGACCAGAACACAGAGTACTTACCCGTGCCCAGGGCGGTGAAGTTTTCGAACATGGTGGAGAACTGGAAGTTCTTGAACAGTCCACCGGTCAAAGTGGCGCGCGGCGTTAGAGCCACCGAAACCACGTAGATAAGTGGCACTAGGCAGTAGATAACTGCCAGCACGCCCACAATGTGGCGCCAGCCTACTTCTTGCCACCAGCGCTTGCCGGTGATGGCAGTGTGCAGCTTGGGCTGATTTTTCTTGGTCTTAGCCATCACAGTTCCTCCAGTGCCTTAGTACGGCGGAAGCCGAGCCAGGCGATTACGCCCACCACCACGAAGATGAAGATAGACATGGCTGATGCCAGACCGTAGTTGGGCGAGCCACCGGCGAAGGCAATCTTGTAAACCATGGAGATAAGCACGTCGGTTTCACCAACGGGAACCGAAATGTTCTTGTAGTTGGGGCCACCACCCGTGAGCATGTAGATCAACGAGAAGTTGTTGAAGTTGAATGCGAAGGAGGCGATCAGCAGCGGCACGGTGGACTGTAGTACCAGCGGCAGCTTAACTGACCAGAAGGTACGCAGACCGGTAGCGCCGTCCATCTTGGCAGCCTCTTCCACATCGCTGGGCAGGGACTGCAGGGCACCCAAGCACACCAGGAACATGTACGGGAAACCGAGCCACAGGTTCACGCCCAGGATCGAGAGCTTGGCCAGCCAGCCGTTTTCGAGCCACGGAATGTGGGCACCGCCGAAGAAGAACTGGTTGATGAAACCGAAGTCCTTGTTGAGCATACCGTGCCATACCAGCGTGGATAGGAAGGCCGGGAAGGCGTAGGGCAGGATCAGCAGCGACTGGTAGATCTTGCGGCCCTTTACGCGCTTGTCGTGGAAAACCATGGCCAGGAACAGACCCAGCGCGAAGGTGGACAGCACCGACACCAGGGAGAACACGAAGGACCAGATCAGTGCCTTAACGAAAGGCCCTGCCAGCTCCGAGCCGGTGAACATTTCGGTGTAGTTCTTGGTGCCTACGAATACGCGCCAACCGGGCTTGAGCTCAACGCCGCTAGCGCCTTTGAAGACACCGGTCTTGTTGTCAGCCTGGTAGACCGCACCGGTGTGGGTGTTGGTCAGCTTGTCGCTCTTAGCGTCGTAGCTGTAGATGGACTTGGCCAGGTAACCGTGGGTGCCGTCGGTGGTCTTGTAGTGACCGTCGGCAGCCTTATCGCTAACCGGAACCTGTAGCTTAGCTACCTCGTCCTGACGGGCTACGATCTGGTCGAAGGTTAGGATCTTGTGGCCATTAACCGAGGTAATGGCGGTGGCGGTAGACTGACCGTCAACATCCTTTAGCTTGGTCTTGGCGTCACCGATCATAAGCTTGCCGGTTTTTGCGTCACGGATTACCAGCTGTAGTTTGTCACCGTTTTCGACGACGGCGGTGGGCACGGTGGGTGCACCCTCGGCTCGCTGCTCACCGGCAGCCAGGATCGAGTTGACGGCATCGTCCTTGGTGGAGTTGTGGCCCTGACCGTAGTTGGTCAGCGACACGTAACCGGTGTAGCCCATTACGAACACCTGGTAGACCAGCAGGAATACCATGCCGGGAACCAGGTACTTGGCGGGCAGCATCCGCTTGGAGAAGTAAACCCAGTTGATGATGATTAGCCCGATCACCATGGTGACGGCGATGGCGGTAGAGCCAGCAGTCCAGGCCGCGAATAGACCGTAGAGGCCTAGCGCGTCGATGAGCATCATCAAAACTAGTTTGGCAATGAAGCCAGGGCGCATAACGTCGCGCGCATGTGAAGGCGAATAGCTCGCCTGCTTCTTAGTGTCAGCCATTATCCGCACTCACTTCTTGAACTTGGACTCGATGTTTTTGATCATGGCGTTCCATGCAGCCTGGGGAGCCTGGCTACCGTTGGCAATGTCAACCTCGGTGGTGCCCCAGTAGTCCCATACGTAACCCATTTCCGGAATTGCCGGCATGGGCACACCTTCACCGGCCACCTGCGCGAAGGCCTTAATGTCGGGGTCGGTAACTTCCTTGGCTACTTCCTTCATGGCCGGTACACGGCCACCAAGCTTCTGCAGCTTGGCCTGAGCAGCCTTGGTCTGCAAGAACTCGAAGAACTTAGCTACCAGCACGGGGTTCTTAGTCTTGGAGGACTGGTAGAACATCTGTACACCAACGAAGGGCCGAGCCGGCTGCCCACCAGCAGAAGGAATGGGCAGGATGGTGATGTCCATGTTGGCCTTACGGAAGTCGGTGACGTTCCAGGGGCCGGTCACAATGTAGGGTGACTGGCCGTTGAGGAAGGCTTCCTTGGCGATGTCAGAGGTGATGGAAGGGTTGAAGATACCAGCCTTACCCTGGGTGCGCAGCCAGTTAGCGTAGTTCTGACCGTTTTGGCCACCTAGCGCCAGCTGGTTGGTGTAGGAGCCATCCTTACCCTGCTTGAATACGGGAGCACCAAACGAGGTCTGGAAAGCGTAGAAGTGGTAAGGGTCACCCTTGTCGCCCATCTGCACGATGAAGGGGTACTTAACACCGGCGCTCTTACCGGCGCTAATCATTTCATCGAAGGTCTTGGGGGTGGTGGTGGTGAGCTTGTTGTTGCGCACCAAGGCCACAGACTCTACCGAGTAGGGCACACCGTAGGTCTGACCGTCGTAGGTTACGCCCGCAATTGCTGCCTCGGAGAACTTGTCTTTGTTCTCACCTAGGTCCACGGGTGCAACTACACCGTTAGAAACTAGGGAACCTAGCTTGTCGTGGGCCATTACGGTGACGTCAGGTCCCTTGCCGGTAGGAACCTGAGTAATGAATTCCTGGTCCATGTTGGACTCAGACTTTTGGACCACATTGACCTTAATGCCGCTGGAAGCGGTGAAGTCTTTAGCTAGTTCCTGAATCTGGGTATATCGCGTATCATCAGCCCAGACAGTAAGTACAGCTGTACTTGCGTCAGACTGGTTTTTAGTAGCGCTAGTTGAGCCACCACAGGCAGCCAGCGAGGCTGTCATGATCATGGCTACAAGCGCCGCTATGCCACGTCGCATGTCAACTCCTGTTGTTGCGTGTCGCCCTACTCCCGTTAGCGGCCGACCTAAACCCCACTGTAAACGCCCTGAAACGTTTCTGCAACAGTTTTCTTTAAAGATTTTTAATTGCTATATTGGTTAGGTAAGTTTCCCCTGAAATAGCCTCGCATTTAGAGAGGGTCTTCAATGTCGAAGCAACGCACTCGCATGACAGACATTGCTGCACGTGCGCAGGTTTCTACTGCAACCGTATCGCGTGTCTTCAACGGGGTGGGCCAAGTCTCTGAAACAACCCGAGCGAAGGTGCTTACCGCTATTGATGAGTTGGGCTATGAGCGCCCTGTACTAGAGCCTACCAGCGGCGTTCCGAATGTGGGAGTGATTTTACCTGAGCTGACCAACCCAATTTTTGCGGCTTTCGCCCATAACCTACAAAACGCTATTGCCGGCTCTGGCGGGGTGGCCATGCTGCGTTCACAAACTCCCGGCGCCACCTCAGAACTAGACCATCTTGAGTCACTTATTACCCACGATGTTGACGGCATTATTTTTGTCTCCGGCCGTCATGCAGATTATCTGGGAGATCTTAACCGCTACCAGGATTTAACGGATCGGCGTATTCCGTTTGTGACTATTAATGGTGCCCGCCCAGAGATTGCCGCCCCAGACTTTTCTACTGGCGACGCCGCCGGGATCCGCGCTGCGGTAGGTCACCTGGCCCAGCTGGGGCACCGCAATATTGCCCTACTTACTGGCCGCTCCCATGTGGTTCCCTCAGCCCGGAAACTAGCTGCCTTCCGTGAGATTATGAGCGAGCTATTTGACGTAGAAGACCCGTTAACAGCAGAGACTTTCTACACCTATGAGGCTGCGGCGGCGGCTACTGGTCCGCTTATTCGCGCCGGGGCTACAGCGGTAGTGTGCGGCTCTGATATGCAGGCGCTGGGGGTAATTCGGGCTTTGCGCGACGCCGGCTTGAGCGTTCCTGACGACGTCTCAGTAGTGGGTTATGACGACACTTTCCTTATGAGCCATACTGACCCGGCTCTAACTACTGTGCGTCAACCAGTTAACGCCATTACTAACGCGGCCGTGCAAACCCTGTTTGACGCTATAGGTTCAGCCCGCACGCTTGTCCATGAGGATTACGTTTACAACCCTGACCTGGTGGTACGCTCCTCTACCGCGCCAATGCGACCGCGTTCCTAAACGCAGACGTTCCTAACCACGCTAAAGGGGCCAACTAAAAGTTGACCCCTTTGTACTCTAAGCTCCCACCAGCTTAGGCGCCGCACCAGCTTAAACCCCGTGGGCCTGACTGTTTTGCGCGCGGGCGGCGTTGTAGCGCCCTAGGGTTTCTAGCGCCGCGCACACTATTCCGGCGGCGCAGACGAGCACCAGCCAAGAGTTTGCGGTTAACGCTGCCAGGTCAAAGAAGCCGCGCAGTGGCGCCAGCAGCACCACAGCTAAAGCAGCTGTGCTCATTAGCGCCACTAACACGGCCCGCCACCACACCCAGGGACGCGCCGTCAAAGACAGCAGCCACAGTCCCCCGGCCACAAGCACCAGGGTACATACTGAACTGATTTGGTTACGGTTGGACCCCATCAAAATCAGGATTAGCCGCGCACACAGCACCCCAACCACCACAATCACGCCTGCGGGCACAGACAATCGCAGCACGCGAGCCAAGAAACCAGCGCGGTAACGCTGATTAGTGGGCGCCAGAGCCAGCACAAAGGCTGGAATACCAATGGTTAGTGAAGAAACAATGGTCAGCTGACGTGGCAGGAAGGGATAAACAAACCCGGTTATAGCCACTACTGCTGCCAGCAGCGCCGCCCAGGTGGTTTTGGTTAGGAACAGTGAGGCTACGCGTTCCATATTGGCAATTACGCGCCTACCTTCAGCCACCACTGAGGGCAGGGCATCAAATTGGGAGTTAAGTAGCACCAGGCGCGAGACCGCTTTAGTGGCTGGAGCCGCATTACCCATGGCAATACCCAGGTCAGCGTCTTTAAGTGCCAAAGCATCATTGACGCCGTCGCCGGTCATGGCCACGGTGTGACCGCGAGATTTAAGGGCGTTAACGAAGGCGCGTTTTTGTTCCGGGGTTACGCGCCCAAACACGGTGTGTTTTTCGAGCGCGTCAGCTAATGCCTGGGTGTCTTCAATGGCGGGTAGGGTGCGGGCATCAACCCCCACCGGTTCGCCACCGTCGGGGTTACGTAAACCCAGGTGCGCAGCAATAGCGGCCACAGTAACCGGGTTGTCACCGCTAATTACTCGCACTGCCACGCCTTGGCGCTTGAAATAGTCCAGGGTTTGGGCGGCGTCGGGACGCACCTGCTCAGCTAACACCACCAACAGGGCGGCGGTTAGATCTTTTGGTAGCGTGGGGTTTTCACTTTGATCTAGCGCCTGGTTTGAGTGGGCTAGCACCAGCACACGTTTACCCGTGCCCGCCAGGGCTTTGACTCGCTCCAGTGCGGCGTTGTCAGTGCTGCCTAGGCCAGTGCCGTCAGACTCCGCATTGTCCGCCTCCGTGCTGCCTGAGCCAGTGCTGCCAGCCAGCACGATTTCTGGGGCGCCTAAAACATAGGTACCCGCCGAAGTTTGCACTGCCGACCATTTACGGGCGGAGTTAAAAGCAATCGCGTAGCGGGCCTGAGCTGGTTCAAGGCCGGTTAGTCCAGCGGCGATAGCGCTGCCGGTAGCGTTGGCCTCGCTGCCGCCCACCAGATATGCTAAGGCGGCCCGAGCGGCGTCGTCGCCGCTGACAGGGACGACGGCGCCAGAGCCAGTCCCAGCGCTACCCCCAGCGGCGTCGTCGGCACCGGAGTCAAAAGCCACAACGTCGGCACTAACCTTGCCAGCGGCGGGGCTGCCACCATCACCATCAGCGCAAGCAGAACCCAAGCAGCTTTCAATATGGTCAAGCTCCACCGCGCCGCTAGTGAGCGTACCGGTCTTATCCAGGCACAGCATGTCCACGCGCGCCAGCACCTCAACCGCCGGCAATTCCTGCACCAGCACCTTACGTCGGGCCAAAGTCATGGCTGCCGCCGCGAAGTTAACCGAAGTTAGCAGCACCAAGCCCTGAGGCACCATGCCCACCACTCCGGCCACGGCCAACACCACCGCGCCCTTCCACTGGCCACTGTCAAGTGCCCCGCTAATACCGCCCGCGACCCGCAGCTGCGACCACAGCAGCAGCAGCGTCATGGGCACAATAACCCAAGAAATCCAGGTCAGCACCCGGTTAGTGCCCTCTTGTAGCTCACTGGTGACCACCGAATATTTACGGGCCTCCATAGCCAAACGGTTAGCGTAGGAGTGCTCCCCCACCGCTGTGACGCGGATACGGGCGCTACCGCCAATCACTGTGGTGCCGCTTAAAACCTGATCATTTTCGTGCTTACGCACCGCCACCGATTCGCCGGTAAGAATCGACTCATCAATTTCGCAGCCATTAGAGCTAAGCACCTGGCCATCTGCGGGCACCTGATCGCCGCTACGCAGCTCCAGCAACTCCCCCAGTACTACCTGGGAAACCTCAATGTCTTTAGCTTCCCCATCGCGAATAACATGCGCCGCTGGGGCCGCTAACACCGCCAAATTATCCAGGGCGCGTTTAGCTCGCAGCTCCGCAATAGTGCCGGTAAGCGTATTTAGTAGCAGTACAAAACCGAATACGGCATCCTGCCAAGAGCCTACCGCCAGCACCACCACCACGGCGCTAGCCAAGATCGCGTTAAAAATCGTAAATACGTTCGCCCGCAAAATCGCAACTATAGAGCGCGAAGAAGAGTTATCAAACTCGTTAGTTTCCTCTGCGGCACGCGCCTGGGCCACCTGTTTAAAACTAAGCCCTTGAGCCAAATAAAACTCATCTACTGCAGGCGGCGTATAGGAAGCGTGACCCACTCGCGCACTCATATTTTTCCTCTCTGTCAGCTTCAGTTGGCTGCTAGCCTCAGCCAGTTAGCTTTTAGCCAGCCAGCACCCTCAACAAGTTAGCTTCAGTCAGCTTCAGGAATGTGGCGGCGGCCAGACTCGACGCTAACCGCCTGGCTTAGCGGGCCTTGCTTGCGCTGCATAGCGCGCGTGGCCAGCAGCGACGCCACCGCCGTAACCACCAACGTCACCACAATCACTGCCAGGGAAAGCAGGTTCGAAGGCTCGGGCACAACCTCAATGGGCTTACCGGAGTTAAGGAAAGACAGGTCGTTTTCGTGCAGGGCATGGTTGATCAGCTTAAAACCAATGAAGCTCAAAATCACGGCCAAGCCGTAAGACAGGTAAATCAGGCGCTCCAGTAGCCCATCAATCAAGAAGAACAGCTGGCGCAAACCCAGCAGTGAGAAAGCGTTAGCCGCCATCACCAGGTAGGGCTCCTGGGTTAAGCCGAAAATCGCGGGGATAGAGTCAAAAGCGAACATCAAGTCCGCGCTACCCAAAGCGATAATCACCAGCAGCAGCGGGGTAATCATTAACCGGCGACCGTGGCTAATAACCAGGCGATTACCTACAAAACCCTCAGTGGTGGGCACCAACTTACGCACCCAGGAAGTGAAGGTGTTTTCGTGGTACTCCTCGTCCTCTTCCTCATCTTTTTTACCGATGGCTTCGCGCACCTGGTTGATAGCGGTGTAAATCAAGAACGCGCCAAACAGGTAGAAAATCCAGCTGAACTTAGAGATCAGCACCGCCCCCAGGGCAATAAACACAAAGCGCAGCACCAGGGCAATGATGATGCCGTACATCAGGGCCTTTTGCTGGTATTCACGCGGCACCCTGAAAGCACCCAAAATAATGATGAAAACGAACAGGTTATCTACGCTCAAAGACCACTCAGTGAGCCACCCGGCATAGAACTGACCCGCATATTGGCCCCCGTAAATGGCCCACATCAGTACCCCAAACAGCACTGCCAGGCTGATATAGCCAATAGACCAGGCGGTAGCTTCTTTCATGGTGGGGGCGTGCGGCTTGCGCACATGGCCCACAATGTCCACCGTAATCAACGCAACGATGATGGCAATTAGGCCAATCCAGCCAAGCAAATGGACGTGCACTTAGGTGCTCCTCCGGTACGTGTCGCAGGTATCGAAGGTCTCCTCCCGCCCGCTTAGCTGGGCCCGCGACGCCGGGCTTGCCTGCTGCAAACCGTGATGACGACGTCGTTGTTAGTGGAAGTACTCCCCTTATGGTCGCTGTTAACTATACCGCGAGCGCCTGTGGGTTTTGAACTGTGTTGGGTTTTGGGTTGTGGCGTGGTTGGTTGTGGGTTGTGTGTGGGTGGGTGGTTGTTTGTGTTTGGGGGTGTGTTTGGGGGGTTTAGCTGACTTGGTTTATGGTGCGGAGTTCTTTTTTGAGGTCTTTTAGTTCGTCGCGTAGGCGGGCGGCGAGTTCGAATTGGAGGTTGGTGGCGGCGGTGTGCATTTGTTGGGTGAGTTCTTCGATGAGGTTGGTTAGGTCTGTGGTGGTTGCGTTGGGTTTGGGGGTGTCGCGGTGGGTTTTGGTGTTTTTGG
>ENA-OWND01001288-OWND01001288.1-metagenome-genome-assembly--contig:-NODE-1288-length-15562-cov-3.806217_pt1 | contig 15562 bp, 14 predicted proteins | sample MGYA00245342_ERZ651119 | MGnify/ENA primary metagenome ERZ651119 (study PRJEB26857, sample SAMEA4031756) | metagenome | biome: human; feature: oral; material: saliva | place: Philippines | collected 2014...
AAATAAATGATGTTGCCCTCAATACAACACCCCCTCTCTCTATATCAAATAGCGGGGATATTCTCCCCGCTTTATTACAACTATTCTATTTTCTTAATGCATTAGAACCAACGCCACCTCTGAATCCTTTTTTACCAAGAGCAGAATTTAGTTGGTTTAGAGTTTGTTTGGAAATTTCATCACGCTGTTTTTTTAACATCTCAGCAATTTCCTTATTTGAACCACCATGTATCTCAACAGGGGCATCAATATTGATATTTATACCACCACTAATAAGACCAGAAGTATGTGGTAGGCTATCACCTTTACCATGAATCGCCTCAGCTATTTTGCTGGTTAACTGTAATCTTTTTGCAATAAGCATTTGGTCTTTTTTACTCAATACAAGTTCACCACTTTTTAGTAAAGCGTAAGCCTCATCTTGTTTTGCTGTATGTATACCATTAACAAAACCACCAGCTAAACCATCATGGAATATTTGGGTTTTTCTTTTTTTGTTTTTATATAGATGGTATGACTTAGTTTTTTTGTCGTAAGCTATATTAGCATTTTTATAACCAGTCATTTTCCGTAACTGTTTAAGATACCGCTGTAATTGCTTTTTACTTTTTCGATTAGCTTTCATTTTCGCAATCAGTTCTGCGGCCTCTATAGTTACTTTTTTACTAGCGTTTGTATACCAAATATTTGATTTTTTATCATAATAAGCATTTGCACCAAATTTACTATGAACATCAGCTTGACGCTGAGGGCTGAGATTAGCCTTATCACTACGGCGCCTTGTTACCGATGGTTTGTTTTCAGCAATAACACGTTTTTTACTTTTGTAGTTTAAACTCTTATTATTACCCTCATCTACCAGTTTTGTCAACTTGTCAATGATTTTTGCAATATCAAATTTATAACTCTTGAGCAACTTTTTAGAATCAGCCCACATATTTTTAACAGTTAGGTTAAGACCATCGCCCCATTTGTAATTATATTGTGTTAGCTCCTTTAATAATTTAGTCGGATGTTTCTTAATATAGTCATATGTGCGTTTAAGCCAATCACCAACATTCTCCATTTCTTTTTGAAGAGCGTTGGTGCGCTCATCTATTCCTTTATCGAAATTTTCCTTTAGTTTATCTAACGCACGATTCTCTGCACTATACGCATGATCGCGCTGTTTTTTACCTAAATCTTTTTGGGCTTCTGCAAGCTCTTCCTGTAATGCCTTAGACTTAGCTTTTCCAGCACGAGAATTATCAAAAGACAATGCAGCAATTTGAGTTTGTAATTTCGTTATGCGTTTTGCCGCATCGGTTAAATCTTGTTCGTATTCAAGTTGTTCTTTGTCTAATTCTAATATCTCTTTTTTCTTATCTATAATCTCTCCAAGCTTTTCTTTTTGCTTGTTAAGTTTTTCGATAATTTCTTCTTGTCTCTTTTTGAGCATTGCAGAGGTCATTTCAACCAGCTTATCAATGGAATCTTTTGCTTTACTGTTAATGTCCTTTTGAGCATCAGCCATTAGGTCACGCAGGTTCTTTGTGAGACTGGCAAACTGTTTGTAGGTTAAAATCCCTTTCTTATAGGCCTTGAATACTTTCTCCCACTCTTTACGGTATTCTTTGACTGGAGTATTATTAGGTGCCCAAGTTTTGAATTTATCCATAGAGGCGATTTTTTCTTTTACCTTATCTATGTCTTTTTCAAAATAACCGTAAACATCTTCACGAAGTTGCCTCATAGCTTGGCGATATTTATCACGGTTACCTTTAACATGCTTTAAATATTTATTAGCTAACTTGGTTAATTTTTTATAATATGTAGCAACACTTATCTCGTTATCATCTAATTGTTCTTTTAACCTTGTTTGCTTTTTATCAAATATCTCGGAAGCCTTCTGCGCTTTTTCTCTCTGAATATCAGCTTTGGATTTAGTAGGTGCCGATGCACCACCCCCACCGCCACCTCCACCAGAAGGTGTGCTTATACTTGGTGGTTTAACATTAACTTTTGTTCCTGCCAAACCCCTAAGCTGTTTCTTTGCTCGCTTGGCAAGTTTTTTTTGCCGAGCAATCAAACCTTTCCGCTCTTTTCTCAAAGCTTTTGGGTCTGTGCCATACCACTTGTTACCTATCTTACCAATCCAGTTTTTATTCCGACGGTCAGCATCTCTTATTTGATTGTTAATATCCCCGATTTGAGCTGCATAGGCCGCATACTGAGCTAACGCCGAAGAAGCGCCATACGCCCAAGTTGCAACAAGTTGCAATGCACCGGCATGTTGGCTAACAACAGCAGCAAAATTACTTCCTGCCACATATTGTTCAGCGGCACCAAAAGCCTCTGTCATTTCTTTTGAATGAGCTGCCATATTAGCATTCCACTTTAACGCTTTTGTATGTCCGTTGATAGCAGTAATGGTGTTCCAAGCAATAGCTTTTTGCCTATCTGTCGCATTGCCATTTGCTAGGACAGCACGAGCCGAAGCGTAATTAGCAACGGTATTCGCATTGGTTACACCCATAGAACGCAACTGTGCGGCATAAAATCCCTTATTTTTCTCATTGATATGTGACAACACATCGCCACTATTTATATACGCTGTTACTAAATCAGAAGTAGCTTGTTTTACCTGCCCTATAGTTGACTTAGAATTTCCAAGCGTTTGAACATATCTAGCTGTTACATCTCCCAAAGAACCAAATTGTTGGGAAATCTTCGCTAAAGTATCAACAGAAACTATATGGTTTTCGGCAAACTCTTTATTAGCTCCTGTAATAGTGCTAAGGTCGGCTTTCGCTTTTTGTAAATCCCCCAATACTTCTGTTAAATTAAATTTAGGTTTAAAAGTATTTATCTTTGTGAATTTATAAAAATGATTATATAAATCATCTAAACTTAAACCTATATCAGATGCTTTTGACCTGAATTCTTTCCCAAAAGTATCATCAAGGAACGAGCCAAAATTACCCTTCTCACTAGACGCTAATGTTTTACTTTTAAAAGTATTTTTATATTTCGCCATGATTTTAGCACGACGGAAATTATCTCTAAAAGCACCGGATAAATCTGCACTTTCTTTTGCAGCGCCAGCTTCCTTAAGGGCATCTTCGACACCTATATCCTTAGACTTTAATTTATTTTTAAGTAGTGTATTCTGAAGTCTGGCAATATATTTTTTTTCTTTACCAGACAACATGTCAAGGTCGATGCTTTTGATATATTTATTAACATTGGCCGCATAATCCTTGTATGCTTCTTTAGCATTGTCAAGATTAGATTTTAAAGACTTTATCTCGCTTTCGGGCGCTCTATCAGAAACGGCTTTATTAAGCTGCGCCTGTACTCTAATTTCTTTTTTCTTTAAAGCTTCTAATGCTTCCCATACGCCATGCTCATCATTAGTCTTTCTAGCATATCTATTACCATCACTTATAGGATGGACAACATCAAAATTCTTATCGCCCTTTTTGATATTTCCTAAGTCTGTCAAAGCTTCCCAATTTTTGTCGTTCTTTGCTTTTGCTTTTGCCTTTACCTGTTCTTTGACTAGTTCTAACTGGTATTGTAAAAGCTCTGCTTCTTTTTTTAGCCTCTTAAGATCTTCTTCTTCGGTTAAAGTTAATCTCGATTTCTTTTTAAGATTATCAATTTTTCTTTCAACATCAGCTAGCGAGGCACTTAATGTTTTAGCTTCATCAGACTTAGCTTTATATTCGGCATTTGCAGTTGCAATCTGTTCGGCAAAATACTCTTGAGAATGTACAGTACGATACCAACCAGTCGCTAAAGCATCAACAGCCATTGACACCAATGTGGTAGCTCCAGCAATTACTAACCCACCGAGCATTGCCTTCCCCGCCTCGGTCGCAAACCCTTTGACTTTATCTACAACACCTTTGCTACGCTCTATCGCCTCTGCTGATATATTTGCAAGACCAGATTTAACACCAGAAGTAGCTTGACTTTTTTGGTCAAACTGCCAAGCTTTCATACTCTTGCGATTTTTATAATTTAAATACTCTGAGCTTGTAGAAACCTCATAAGAATTGTCAGCTAACTTTTTTGCATTAGACAATAACGAACCATCAACACCTCGTCTTAATCTCTTACCACTGACATTATCAAGCTGAACACCCATCTCTCTAAGATAGCGTGTTACCTCAGCGGACTCAGCACTCATTTTGTGAAGTGCCGAATTAAAACCTTTCGTATCATCGGTTGCAAGTCGAGTAGCCTTAGCTATCTTTTGCATATCGGTTTCATTGAAAGTAATATCGCCTAAGTTCTTGCTAAATGTTTTCTTACCACCTTTAGCGTTATGGCGTTTTGCAAACTCACTCCAACTATCCTCTATATGTGAACGCTTGCCGGCGATTTCAGTATTTTGATAGCCTATTAAATCACGACTAAATAAACCACCTATTGCCCCGGTGATTAACGGTAAACTACCAGTGAGTGATAATAATTTATCCAATACACTTACTAACCCATCTAAAGCACTGACAACTTGCTTCACCGAATCGGTATCCAACATATGAGTTGATAAACTCTGCCAACTCGCCGCCAGTTTATTTGCTCTGCCCGCAATAGAATCTAAAACTTTCTCATTTTCTCTTAACGCCGAGCCTTCACTGTCTTTAGCTGTTTGCATAGCTTTTTTAGCCATATCGAAATTTTTAATAATCGCTGCGGCAGCGTTAGCATTTCTCTTACCAGCGATAAGTTCCAGTAAGCTAGCACGGGATACATCTGTCATCTCATCCCATTTAGCCGATATACCTTCCATAATTTTGAACGTAGACTTAAATTTAGTTCCAGTCTCATCCATAATATCAAAGCCACCCGTAAGTGACATAATTTCTTTTCTTAGCTTAGAAGTCGAACTAGCCATGCCTTGTGTTTCTAAACCAGCTGCTTTTAAATCGGTCGTACTACCACGCAAACGCATAGACATGGTTTTAAGAACCGTTCCCATACTCTCTGCATTTTGTACAACACTCTGTCCAGCAGTGAATAACCCGATGGATTCATCGAGTGAGTTACCAGCGGCGGATAAAGCAGCGGCGGATCTCTGCAAACCATCTCCGATATGCCCGGCAGATGTCGGGTAGTTATTAGCAACCTCATTGAATTTATCCGCTATCTCCATTGAACGACTTGCGTCTATATTAAACCCTTGCATAGTAGATATAATAGATTTACTAGCTTGGTCAATATTAGCTATATCATCGCCAACATTTTTATATACAACCGCTGTATTAGCTAAATTGGTAGCTTCTTTTATATTATAACCGAGCCTTGCAAAGTCTGCGGTTGAATTTATAATCTCTTCTAATGTACCACCGTATTGATGAGTTCTAATTCTAGCCTCATCTAAAAAATCAGCATATTCTTGTTTTGAAGCATTGGTAACTTTTCTAAGCTCGGTCATTGCACTGTCTATTTTCCGTACATTATCCAATGCCTGTTTCAATGCTATAACCGAACCGAACACGGCAGCACCTGCTAATGCTGACCTAACTCTTGACCCTGTGGTTCTCGCTAACTTACGATTAAATGAATCAACTTCCACCCCTGCTTCACGAGCGGCCGTTGAAAATTTAGAAAATTCATATCTTAAATCAGCCGAACTCCACTGATGAGTCTTCACACCAGCTTGAAGCTGATTCCATTTTGTCATCAGGGTAGAATTTTTCTTAATATGATTACCATATGTATTCCAATAGGTATTCATTTGTTGAGTTAAATTAGACCATCTTTGCCACTCGCCACTCTCTACATTCCGTAAACGAGTCTGCATAGCTATGGACGATGTTTTATCTCTTATTCGCTGAACAGCTTGCTGTGCCGCCAGTATTTTTTCATAATCTTTATCACTAACACTGCCTTTTCGCCAAATAGCATCAGCGCCCTGTTTAGCCTCAGCCAATTTCGCTCCATAAGAACCTAGCCTTTTACTCTGATATATATTACCCTTGCCAACCTTAACAGACTCAGTATTAACTTTATGAGTTACGCTATTTATATCACGCCGAAGTTTGGCAAGCGTCTTAATACTTTTTTCTTGCTGTTTAATGGTGTTTTCGATGGCACGGGTATTTGTGTTTTTCGTTCCACCAGCTATGTTTTGCCCCGCATTAACCTTGTTAGTCAATACGGAAATTTCTTTTAATTTATTTTTACATCGTGTCAGTGATGCCTCATCAATACCAACACGAATTTTTATACTACGACTTTTCTCTATCTCGGCGAGTTTGCTATCTAGAATACTAGTCTCAGGTATTAAGCCTACTTTTACACCGAGTTGCCCTTTTCCATTAGACATTGTTAGTACCACCAACCCTTTCTTGACTCGTATAATTTCTCACAAGTAGCAACAAGGGGAACCCCGACCGCTAGACATTTTTTATTCCATGCTTGTACTACCGCATCTATAAAATGAAAACCAGCATAATACCTATATCTATTGCTCTGCGCATCGGCTCCTTTATGTTTCCACCCACCTTCAATTAAAGCAGGAAGAAAAGACATATAACCTTGATTGCTAGGCGCCCAAGCTGAATCTGTAAATTTTAAATATACAAAACCACCTTCTCGCACAGCAATTATATCTTTACTACTCATATGTGCAAAAGCATTCTCAACTCCGTTAGTTCGCCGTTTATAGATAATTGGAGAATAACTGTTAAGGTAATCTTGAAACCCTTTATTGAGACTATCCACCAGTTCATTTATGTAGCGTTGTATCTTAACATCGTCCATCACTGTTTTACCAACTGACTTTTGAAGTTCTTTATCAGCTTTTAAAGCCGAACTTAGCTCATCAAGATTACTTGCAACATACATAAAGACACTCCTTATTTATCACCTATATCTTTTTTCATTTCTTCGATTAAATTAAATTTTTTTTCATCAAGCATAACAGGCACATCTGGAACATCCTCTAAAACTTCAGATGTTTCTTTAGTTACCTCTTCTGATTTTTCTTTTAAAATTTCGTCATCACGCCCTTCTAAATAAGTTGCAAGCTCCAACACTTCGGGAATGCTCTTTGCCTGTGCTTCTAATTCTTTAAAAAACAAATCAACTAATTCTAATTCCCTCTGCACTTTTTCCTCGACAATCTGTAGGCGTTTTTTAAAATCAACCTTTTCTGTTATATATTCATATATCTTCATAAATATCATTGATTCTTGTTCAACACGAGTGCGCAAATCGGTGTTATAAAATAAGTCATAACACCCAGCATAATCAACCACTTCTTTTCCACTCTCAGCGTCTTTATGTTTTGGTAATGGAAGATTAGTCAAATATTCAATCGTATTCTTTGCAATGGCAGTATCCATCAATATAGGATCGAACTCTCCGTTATAAAACGCATATAACATAACCTCTTCAACAAAACTATCAATCTTTTCAATTCCCAATGTTTTATTTATTTTCGTCTGCTTAGCCATTATTACTCTCCTTGTACTCTTTTACTATAATTTCAGTGCGTGGATTCTCTTTGTCATATCCAACTTCAATTGCCAATCTTTTAATATATTTCGGATTATCGTCAGTAAAAAAATTACCTGCGACCAATCCATCGAAAATGAATTTTGGCGTAACATTATCCACATCAGGTATGTTACGAGTAGGACAATATACCTTATATATAACATCGCACTTATAATCTATAGCCTGATTGGTCAATCCATTGTTCTCTAATATAAAAATAATAAATTCTTTCCAGCTTTGTTTCACGGTATTAACCTTTAAATTATTTGCTGTCAAATACCAATTCAAACTTGGATGAATTGGCCTCTCTATTCTTTTCTTTTTTGCTCTCGGATGCTCCGCAAAATATTTATTATTAAATTGTTTTACATCCTGCTCTGTAATATTTATTTTTATCATCTCTGTTTGCTCTTTATAGATAAAAAAAGAGAGGCGTTAATAAAACTCCTCTCTTTATCTGTCTGCTTGTTAAATACTATTTCTTGTTAACCTTTTTATCATCTGTTAAAATTTCTTTTGCGATCTTTTCAACATGTGGTAGAAATTCATTTATGTTCTTTAGGTTATATCCGTACAACTCTAATTCTTTTTTAGCCTCAGCTTTCGTGGTAATCCCCCGGTTGTATGCTTCAATGGTGGTATAAACTAGGAAATGTTTTTGGGTATCGGTTAAAACACGCCACGGCGTTATGTTCCTCTCCTGCATGCAAGAGTCGCAAGCATAATATTCTTCACCACAAATTAAACACTCATGATTTGGCGCTTGTGCCATCTCTACTCGTCACCTGCAACAATAATTGAAAACAAGTCATTAGTAGCAGCACAGTAATCTTGGATAGCCTCTACCGACAATCCATGTTCAGCCGTAGTACCTATAGTAAGGTCAAAGTCATTTTTAAGCTTTGCGTTACCAAATATAATATAAGTAAGGTACTCAGTGTTGGTATCGCACACATCAGCAGCCAAAACTCTAAGCACAAATTTACCGCCCTTACCAAATACATCGGCACGATTAGTGACCTTAACAGCTTTCGTAGCTTCGTAGTTATATATTGCTATAATCTTATCACCAACACTAAATGCATCGGGTGCAGTTGGCAAAGTTATTTCTTTCCCGTCAGTTCCTCCAATAACAAATGTATCAGCAGTCGCAGACCCTGAACCCAACTTATACATCTTATCAGCCGTCCTGTCTGGGAATGTACTATAAATATACTTCAAACTACCGGTAACAGGCTTATGCTTTAGCTTGCACTTTGCCTTATCTTTTAATTCAATCAATTCTACTGACGGAGTAACGATTTTTGAAGAGTCGCTCGCAACCTCCTTCTTGGCTCCGAGTTGTGCCTTTACCAAATCGAAACTAAACAAAGCATTTGAACATTCCAAAGAAGCCGTCTTACTTCTGTCAAATGTAGCAATAATCTGACCAAGAGCGTCTTCGGCTTTCACCTGCTCACCGCCTACGGCTAATTTCGGCTCTTTAATCTGGTTAGCATAAAATATCTGTTCACCAGTAGCTTTATCAAGCATAAAGCAGTCAATAGCCCTGTTAATTACCATACTATTGATATTAAATCCTTTTGCCATTATCTTCCTCCTTTAAAAAATAAAAAATCAAGACTAATCTCCTGATTTTTTTACCCAATTAAAATCTCTTTTTATTTTACTATCTAGTTCTATATTACCTGTATAGATACCAGTAGCTAAATTATTATAATTCAAAAAGGTTTGGATTTGCATATATGAATTTAATAATTGATATACTGTCAAATCCCAACACTCCGAATAACTATATTTAAAATCACGACAATTTACAAGTGAAGTTATTAATGGCTCTAACATATTAACATCTTTGAAATTATCTCCTTGCATTTTTAACTTCTGTCGTTCTTCGTCAATTAAGAACTCTTTCGTTCTCTTGTTGCCCGCTCGCTTATTGTTGCGTTCCCAGTAATGAATTTTACGAACATATTCGACTATTGTTAAGTATACAACTTCATCAATAACTGTATCGGTCTTCTCATCGTACAACACACACTGTTCCGTCTTAGGGCTAATACACTCTGAAAAATTTGATAAGTTAAAGTTTTCTCCAAATATCAACTTTGTTTGCTCAGGTGTTATATTACTAGCATTCGCTCTAAACAATTCAAAGTCACTGACTTCTTCATAATCTATTCCAGCATCATCAAGTGGAACTTTAAAATCATAAGGGACAGCGGTGATCAGCGAAGCTACACCATAATATTCAGTTTCACCAAACTTCTCTATATCCCCAATCGTGGGTTGATAAATAGTTATTTTGTCGTTTAAGTGGTATGGTTCTCCTCTTAACAATGATAAACTACTAAAAACCATAATAATCACCTAACAAAAAGATTTCTTATTTTCAGTAGCAGCAAATCTCAAAGTCCTATATCTATGAACTATATCAACCGCCCCTTCAATATTTGAAACCAAATCAAGTTCACCATACCCCATGTCGGTACGGCCATTAAAAAGTTTGTCAATTTCAACGCCAATATAATCCATGCGATTAGCACCAGTAGAACCAAGCGGTTCATCCTTAGTCATTCTAAGAACTCCCTGATGACAAATGATAGTAACGACAAGCAATACTTCTTTGAAGAAATAATTTTTCGTAGACACTTGCGGCATACTAACTTCCACGCACACATAACACCCAGCTTCTTCTATAGTTTCAGGAATAAATCCATAGGGAAATAAATGTGTGTAATAAAGTTCCTCCATACTTAATGGTTTGCCTTTTGTATTTTTAGCATTTATTGCCTTAAGCACATTATCGTTGTTTGCGATAGAACTCAAAGCTTTTTGTTTGTATATAATAATCTCCTGCGAGTGTCCACCATTGCCTCTCATATTTTCCAGCATTATATTCCATTCACCACCTTTACCGCCAATGTTTCATAATAACTTTGTTGTAGCGTATTCAGCCCCGGACATTCTGTACCAGCAAAGAACGCTCCATCAATATAAAGAGTCGTCCCAATAATTGCCTGATGATTACATTTGATATAAATATCCCCACCATCTATTTTATATGTAATTCCGTTCGCATTATACTCACCAGTTTGTGCGTTATATTCAAACCCACCATTACTAAAAGCTCTAACTTCGATTTTACAACTATTAGGATAATATGTGTAACCATGCCAATCGCACAATAAAAATGTAAACTTTTTATATTTTGCACCTGCAATTACCACATCATTTCCTTCATATCTAAATTTAGCAACCATGCCTTCGCTTGGGTCTGGAGGTATTATTTCTCCACTTGTATGTTCTTCAGTAATATAATTTGCAATCATAGCTTCGGAATTATCTACCGCTGGATTAAATTGATCTTCATAGAGTGCCAACATTACAATACCATGTGCGTTATGGTTTTCTAAATTTGGATAGCTTTTGGTTATTACATTTCTGTTTGAGACCTTGTAAGCTGATGGGTTAACTTTACGACCATCATTATAGGTTGCATCAACTAAAAATCTATCATCTCTCTGGATATTAATAGTTTCCGAATCTCTTGGCAACCATACAACGAGTGTGGACGATGGCAACTGAGTCATATTATGATTATAATTTTGAAACGCACTATACATTTTGTAACTATCATCTATAATAGCCCAACGCTCTATAACTTCGCCATCTGAATTTTTCCATTTTAAATTATAGTTGCAGCGCTTTATCATGTTTTTTGGGAAAAGCCAGTCATCATCTGAATTTAAAATAAGCCACTGTTCTGGCAAAGTATGAATTTTCCCATTATAAGAGCGCTGACTTTCTACTTGTACATATGTACCAGCATCAAAATAAATATTAGGTTCAAATTCTATACGGTCATACCCCATACCACTCTTCACTGAATCAGTAGAAGCTTTATAAAATCTGGACGGGTACTCTTTACCGTTTATAGTAACTAATCTATAAAATGGACTTCGGTTAAAAGAAATAGTCTTTGCGGTATCACTTGCGTTTATAATTACATGGCGATGTTCATCTGTTGAAGCTGTATGATTACGCATTCTTTTTACAAAATTATCAAACATCATCATCACCAACTTCCTCAGCTATCAAATTACAGCAGTGTAAGACTTGCCGCCTATAAATGTCGTGCTTTGACTCTTCTTTAATATTTTCTAATATACATACTACAGCAAGCATCTTCTCGCAGTTATTAAATATTTTATAATGCTCTATAAGTTCTACATTTAAATTACTAATATAGTCTGGTACACTCACAATGCCTTCTTCTTTCATAGGCAAAATTGCATATATACGACTAATAATAGATTTTACATAATCCTTATATTTAGCTGTAGATATTTCACCGTATAATGTATTCATACTTTGATATAACTATTATGTCTGTAAATATAATCACGCCTTAGCTTTTGACTGCGAGATAACTGGCTATTGCGTAATTCAATTAATTTATCGAGATGGTTTGACTGTGAATAAAATTTTTCATCTTTCGTACCCATATATTGTTGAGTAAGCAAAGTGCTATTTACTTGTGGCTCGATCCACTCACAAACCATCTGAATTGCTAAACATTCGATTTCAGTCTCGTTAAGCTTTACAGTAAACTCCTTTTTGGCTAAATCTACAACCTCAGATAAATTATGCTCTATTGGTTTTATTTTAACCAAAGAACTCTGAATTATACCAAAACAATATTCTTCTATATAATCTGGGTCACTAGATAAATTAAAATCTGTAATCTTAGACAAAAATCTATTGTATATAGTTTCAAATGAAGTATTCACTATTTACCTCCATCTAAAACAAAGACTTTAAATCAGTATTAAGTGCTTCATCCAAAACTCTAACCTTAGTAATACTGTCAAGCAGACCTTCTCTAATTAAAGCAGCAGCAGTGTTTTTGATCGTCTCCTGAAATCCAACCGGAGATTTGTCAATTATAGTTTTAATCTGTGTGGCGGTTTTATCGGTTAATATTCCTCTAATATCACTTAACTCGCCCAACATCTCATATATATCACCCAAATCTCTCTTCCACTGTTCGTACAATTCCTCATCATCTATCACTATCCAAGGTTCAAACAAAAATCTTGAATGCGATGCCTTCATAGCTAACAAATCAGAATACTGTACCTCTTGTATATCGCCACTATCAGCCCACACATAAGACATGCCGGTCTTGGGTGATGTATATTGCAACACTCCAAAACATACACTAGTGCAAGGTATCATATCAGTTAGATTAAATCTACGAGGCTCTTTATCTGAGCTTTCAGGTGTAACTTTTGTTTTGGCCACCACGCTTGTCTCGTTTTTAGTCTTTTTATTTTTTGGTGCACTTTTCTTTTCAGCCATTACTTCATATTCCTCCGTTTCTCATTTTAAAATAAATAAAGAGAGGGTGACTATCACCCTCTCCTGTATTTCTTATAGCTAACTAATAATTTAATTAGCTAAGTGTGATTGTGCCATAATCAGCACCGGTAACAGTAGCAACGCCCATCTTGAACAAATATTCAGCCTCGACTGTCATATCTCTATTTCTAGATGGCTCAACATTCTCGGAATAGATTGGATCTCCCTCGTTAACAAGCTTGATAATCTTTTCGTCTGTCATCGGAATAACAAACAGTTTCTTCTGGTCAAACTTGAATTTAGTCTTATCATCGCTAAGAACCTGCGGCATTCTCATAAGCTGAACACCTTCCCATACTCCAAGCATACCAAGAGTATTTCTTTCATCTTTCATAGCGTCAGACCATTCAGGTGCAGTAGTTAGCTTTGTAATAGCAGTGATAGCAGCTCTCGGGCCAACGATCATAGCCTTACATCTAGCAGATGTTTCAACTCTTTCAATAAGGTCAAGAATTTTAACAACATCCGGTGCACCGGTCAGCTTAAATGCTGCTGGAACTGTGTTATCAAGACCCATAAACGCCTCTGACAACATGTCATTAACTTTCTTATCAACACCTTCATAAAGCTTAGTGATATAAAAAGCCCAATCAATTCTTCCGGCAATAAATCTTTCAAACTCTTCATACACTCTAATACCATACCAGCTTGTAGGAATCTGTTTGTAGGTAGCTTCAGCAACTTTCTGTCTGATAATATCATGATGCCCACCGGAATACTCAGCTACGGTCAGTACAGAGTTATCAGGAACATAAAACTCATTCTTATCACCGGCATTTAAATCTCTTTTGTCTACCAAAGCCTGAAAGAATGGATTTTCACCCCAGTTGGTTTCAAGCATAACACTTACAGTGTCTTCGATAATTTCATAAATTTCATGTTTATTTTTTCTAATAGCCCTTCTAAGCTCTTTTGCCGAATAGTTTTCGGAAAGTCCAAGCACTTCCTTAAAATGATTCCTGATGGCTGTATTTGCATCAGAAGCAGAGTACTTCTCAACACATCCAACGGCAGTGTCTACCATCAGTTTTGTAATTTCATTAGCCATTATTTATGCCTCCTTTCTATTTACGCACTTGCGTTCTTAACAACACGAACTCTAACAAGTGTGTACTGGGATTTAACTTCGATTCCTGTAACAACAGCAGAAAACCCTGAAGATGCCGCAGCAGCCTGAGCCTTATATTTGCCATTATCTCCTGTAATCAGATGTTCGCCAACTTTAGGTTCGCCGGCAATCATTTCTTTTGAAACAGCAAATCTATCTCCTTCGACTAAATCAAAAGCTCTCATGATAGAATCTTTTGCATTAAAAAGATTTGTTTCAGCACTTTCACTACTAGATTCGCCATTGCCCATTAGAACAGATGCAACCAAGCAAACCTTATCGGTTGCTGCCGGATTCTTGCCAGTTCTAATTTCATTACTACCTGCTTCAGTTCCTTCAAGCTTTACCAATGCTCCATTATCTACATTAGCATAGGCACGAACCGAATAAATGTGCCCACCGCCATAAATAGCTGCTAGCCCACTAGTTTCAACATATCCATGTTTAGCCATAATATTTCCTCCTTAATAAATTATTTATTTTTCAATACTATCAAAAAGGTTACCATAAGGCTTAGGTGTGTCGTCTTTATTGAAATCCAGAACGCCAACAGAACCTAATGATTCCTTTTTTAAGTCAAAATTTAATTTGCCAACCATAGCAAACAACTTAGTTTTCAGAACATCACAATCAGGATGCTCTTCTTTTTTTAATTCCGCAAATTCAGCAACAGAAGATAATTTCTGTTCAAACTCAGTAAAGATTGCATCTACTTCTGCCTTATGTTTGTCAGCCTCAAACTCGGCCAACTTCTCTTCGACTTCTTCCTTGCTAGCTTTTAGATTAATAACCTCTTCATCTTTTTCGGATATTTTTTTATCATATTCAGCTTTAAGTGAATCCACTTTGTCATCTATAATTTCGTTCATAGATATAACGATTGGATCTTCAAACTTTTTGCCATCACCCTCATCTAAATCTACAATAACAAATTTCTTTGGTTTAAAATTTTTAAAATTAATTTTTACCAAATCGCCATCCATTTCATATGTAGTACCTAAGAGTGTATATCTATCAAAACTATCCTCTACAAAAACCTCTTTCGTGCCCGCATCGAAATCAGCAAGGTAATACCTAACTGTTTCATCGCCCCACTTGTCAGTCTCTTTATGCTGAGACAAACATTTGACAATAGCTTCTCTCAGATTTGAATTTAGCTCAAACTTTATTTCTTTAAGTTTAGTCTCAAGTTCTTCATCAGACATATCGTCATAATTGAAATCTAATTCTGATTCAACTAACTGGTATTTTTCCAGCAATTCTTTGAATCCCATCTTGCCTACATCCTCCTTTTCTTTTTTTTTATTTTTATCTGTTAGCAATTCTTCTAATGTCATAGCTTTTGTTTCAGCTCTATCAAAAGCTTCTACAACAATTTCTATATCTCCAACTATTGAATGGATATTTTCCCTATTTACTTTTATATCCAAAGTTTCAACTTCTACAAAAGGATTAATCTCTTTTATAATAGTTTTCATTGCTTCAGTTTTCTTCAATCCTATATGAGATATTCTATATTGTTGTCTATTTAAATTA
>ENA-OWND01001295-OWND01001295.1-metagenome-genome-assembly--contig:-NODE-1295-length-15505-cov-106.371586_pt1 | contig 15505 bp, 9 predicted proteins | sample MGYA00245342_ERZ651119 | MGnify/ENA primary metagenome ERZ651119 (study PRJEB26857, sample SAMEA4031756) | metagenome | biome: human; feature: oral; material: saliva | place: Philippines | collected 2014...
TATGTAGGAAGATTCCGATAATGGCAAGCCCTCTCAACGCATCACACTCTACCCGAGTAAGCAACGCTTCTCGGCGTTCTTTCGTCTGTTTGGGTACGGAATGTTCTGTATATGTATTCTTTTCCTTATTCAACATCCTAACTTTAATGATTGATTTTGTCCTTTTTAAGCGTTTCTTTATACTGCTCTAATTCTTCTCTCTGCGTCCAGTAGCCACCTTGGAAGCTGTCTTCTATTTTGATATAGACTTCTGCTTCGGTAAGAGATGCTTCTCTGAAGGACGAGTAAGCTTATCGTAATCCGTTGTATTCTTTAGTATTCTCGGTCTCATTTCATTGTATTGTGGACTGAGAATATTATACTCTGCATGGTAGTCTTTCGTATGAATACCAGCCAAATAGAGTAGCATATGCGGTAGTGCATCCGTCATAAAACGACGGTTTTTAGCACCGATTATTTCTTTGTAAATGTCGGGATGCTTAGCAGCATACTTATAAGAGCAGAAGATCCAGAAAGGAATTTCAAACTCATAATGCGCTAAGTCGTAATCAATAGCAGCCGAGTGATTACGACAGATGAATCCACGATTACCCTCATAGCATTCTTCTCCATGATCAGGCATATAGATAATGATAGCCTCCTTGTCCTCAAAACGACTAATAATAGCATCTACAATGGAGTCATTATATAAGACAGCATTGTCGTAATCAGCCAATACATTTCGCTGTTTTCCATCAAGGTCGGCACGTTTCTTCTCATAGTCTTCTGCCTTAAAGTGGCGACGGTCGCTTGGGAAACGTTGGTTATATTTGACGTGCTGCCCGAGGAGATGGAAGATGATAAGGTTATGATCGGTGTTGTGTTGTTGCTGATTTTTATCATAATCATCGAGCAAACCTCGATCAAATCGGTATAATTGTTGATTGCGTGAATCGAACATCGCCTCTGAAAGTTCTGGATGATTAAGGAAGAATCCACCACTAAAATCATACACAGCCTGCTTTGCCTTAGGCAAGAACTGATTAGTAATAAAGGTCACATGATAGCCTGCCTTACGGAAGAGTGAAGGGAAAAGTGGGTAATCGCACCATTCCCCTTTCTCTCCAACAACGTGTAGAGAAAAGACGTTCTTAAACACGAAACTGGTCAGATTCCATGGTGCTACGACATCACTGAACGGTACAAGCAATCCCGACTTCTCGCGCTTAATCTGACGTGGAGTCGTCGGCATGAAATAGCCATACTGTTGCGAATGCAGCTTTCCATAGCTTTCACCGATGATAAGGACGATATTTGGCGATTTAAACGAACAACTATCCACACTCATCTTGTCTTTAGCTTCGATGAGACGATCCACTTGTTGCGATGCTAACTCATTAGAGAAAATACTGAAAGCAAGGCGATAAACAGGCAGATAGAACTGTGCACAATCTGACGTTGTTAGCTCATGTTCTACAGAGCCTATGGTGTCTAAAGAGAACATTTGTAACATTTCTTTCTTGTTGTGAGCAGATGATTCAATCGCCCAACCAAGAAGTACGAGACAAACGCCCCCAAGAATGTGGTGACTATGGTTAATGATTTGTTTCGCCACTGTAACCTTATAGCTAATAGCTGGTGACAGTTTTACCTTCTTCAGAAATGTTGTTAGAATATGAATAAGCATAACAAGCAGTAGTAATCCTACACTTGAGAAGATAAGGTCAGACGTAAAATAACTACTGAAAAACTCGCTTGCCTCACGTTCATCAGTCTCACCAACAAGTAGGAGCATTGACGGATTCAACGTTGATTGGAACTTTACCCAACAGAAGAGGTCGGTAAGACTCGTACAGTAAGCGATAATATACAAAAAAGCACGAATCCATCGGCGAATCTTTAGAGGGAATAGTGTAAGAATGATGCAGATAACATATAGGTCGAGAAACAACTCTAACCACAGGTTACTATATACAGTAGCATCGGGGTTGTTGGCTGGCAACTCCGCATATGATACTAATATACCGATAAGGTACATGAAGAAAAAGAATGAGGCGTTGTCCTTAATGGGCTGATACGCCTTATTCAGTAAACTGACAGCATACTTAATAAATTTCATGTAAACGTATATATTTGCTTGCAAAGTTAACACTATTTTAGTACAAGGCAAAGTTTAAGTACAAAATAATACGGTGTTAGCAAGTAAGTCTTGTTTCTCATGGGTTTTATAGGTTCTTCCATTAAATGCGTGGATGCTTCCCCGCATAGGTTTAAACTATACTCTCATTAGCCTACAATAGGTATAATCTTGGGTTCTACAACTAAATATATAGATTGAAAATAGAATATTACAAGGGAGGATAAACTACAAGATAAAATGCAATTTGAAACTATGTCATTCAGTCTTCTACAAGCAACCTATTACAACATCAACGCCACTTGTAAATTATTTTTACACACTCCGAAACCAATACATGCTCTTTTGGCTTCTAAAAGACACCTAATTGACTTGCAAAAGACGCCCTTTAAGACCCTTACTAACGCCCTTTTGAAGTCCAATTAAGCACCTTTTGTTTTACTACTTTATAACTAATTGATTTACTGTTGGTTGCAAACCTGCTTTTTATATGTGTTTTTGCTGTTATTTTGTGATGTCTTATTTGAAATTATGTAAGGATTTTTCAAACCCTTGTCTGCGTACTTTTCAAGTATTAAAAAGAAAGAAGTTCCCTGTGTTGGGGGATGAGAAAAGAGTAGATAGTAGCCAACCCTAACTATGTCTTTGTTCCGTTAACGCTATACAAAAAGCATCCACAGATTCAACGGAAGAACTTAACTCTTACTATAGTATGGCTTCCAATTTGGGTTTAAAACAAAGGAAATAAGTATTATTCTTGGGTAACATTCGTCATTATCATACATTATGATTATCTTTACACCCAAAACTAAATACTTAGAACATGGAATATGATTTTCTATCCTTTTTTAGTATCATCTTATTTTCAATAGCATTATTGGGCTTCTTCTATCTTATTTCCAAGCTTAACCAAATAAGTAATACGCTAAACAACGTCAGTTTTGAGATTTCCACACTGAAACTTATCATTGAAAAGATGCAGCGTGAGAAACAGAAACAAACTGAAACTACAACAGAAACAAAGCCAAAAGAGTCTCTTGAACAACCTAAGGAGCAGATTGTAGAAACTCCGAAGGAAGTTCAGAATGAGTCCGTTAGCCCTAATCCTAACTGGTGGCAACAGCCTATAACGGACGAAACACCAACAACCGATAAGGCTGAAGAAACGGAGACTACGGCTGAAGGCGAACAGCCAGAGCTACAAGAAACACCAGAAACTATAGAAGTTTCGATTGTACACAATGAGGATATCAGACCTTCTACTGTAGAAATTCCTATTCAAGAAACGGAGGATAAGACTCCAGAAGTTGAGGAAGAAACCCCTGAAACCATTGAAGAACCTGTAGAAGAAGAACAGGAAGAACCTGCAATGGCTATGGAGGAAGAGGAGGAAATAGAAGAATATACCACTTCTGAGACCAACTTTGAGAAATATATCGGTGAGAATCTCTTTGGAAAGATTGGTATTCTCATCTTTATCATTGGTATCGGTTTCTTCGTTAAATATGCTATCGACCAGAACTGGATCAATGAGACTGCACGTACATTGATGGGCTATGCGGTCGGCGCAGGTATGTTAGTACTGGCTGAACGATTACACAAACGCTACCATACTTTCAGTTCACTGTTAGCAGGTGGTGCCTTTGGTATCTACTATTTGATAACAGCCATTGCCTTCCATTACTATGGTTTGTTCTCTCATACAATGGCATTCGTAATCTTATGTGTCACAACTATCTTCATGTCAGCAGTCTCCGTCCTATACGATAGGAAGGAATTGGCAGTCACAGCACTCGTTGGCGGCTTTATTGCACCGTTCATTATTAGTACGGACTCAAGTAGTATCATTAGCCTACAGATTTATATTACCATATTGAACATTGGTATGTTCTGCCTTGCAATGTATAAGAAATGGGCAATACTACCTATGGTTTCCTTCGCTTTCACCTATATAATATTATGGGGAACAACTGCATTAGGTTCATTCTCTGATAGTGAGGCTGTCACAACTTATCCTACCCTATTTGCTTTTGCAACACTATTCTACGTCATCTTCCTATTGCCTGTTGTCTTTATTCTGCGCACACAGTATGGTGAAAATACCAGACTTGGACTATTGGGCATCATCACAGCGAATAGCTTCATGTATCTTATTTATGGCGATTTCCTCTTACAACACTTCGAGGCATCATCTGATACGACAGCTTACTTAGCTTTCTTCATTGCTGCTGTCAATCTGGCAATACACCTTTATCTGCGATTCCGCGTCGAAGGACAAGACACACTGCGCAACCTTATGTTAGGACTTGCGGTCACATTCGCCTCTATGGGCATTCCAATTCTGTTCAGCACAGCCAATGTTCTTATGGTATGGGCAGCTGAGTCAGTACTTCTTTTATGGCTCTTCACAAAGGAGAAAAACAGAATCTACGAGTTGGCTTCAGCAGTATTGTTACTCCTAACGTTGGGAGCATTGGCATACTACAGAACAACTGACACCTTCATCCATGATACAGGAGAAAGTTTATTCTTCAATGGTGCCTTCTTTGTGACAACGTTTGTTAGTATAGCCTACTATGTTGTAGCTGTCATTATGCAATTAAATAAGGAGTTGTTCAGTGATACGAAGCGTCTAATCGCATACACTCCATGCAATGCTATAGCCTATGCGTTGGGCTTCAGCATCCTGTTCCTTGCTTTCAGAGACAACTTCCACTTCCATCTTGAGCAACCAATATCAGAGTATGCGTCTCTACTTACAGCAAACATAATGCTCTTAGGAGGAGCACTTATCCTGCGCAAACGCTTCGAAATAAGTGAAAACAAGTTAGCATACGAGATTAGCCTCTACCTTGCTGGAATCTTATTTGCTATGACTGTATGGAATTACACTGATCCAGAAGGACTCTTACTGAGATGGTTAATGGCACTCGTAACAATCGCTTATATGGCATATTGTATGCGTGGTCAACTCCTTGTAACCTCTAATCAGCGAAACTTACATACAGAATACTCTATCATATCAACACTGATGTGGCTTACTTTAACACGTTTATTGCTGATTACTTTCAATGAAGTAAACTTCAGTACCGCCTTCTCTTTGTCGTTAGGTATTGCAGCCTTCATCTTGATGTGTATCGGTATGCGTTACCACAGTAAGGAGATTCGTATTGTTAGCTTGGCAGAATTCGGTATTGTCATTGGCAAACTCATTCTCAATGACGTATGGGCAATGCCTGCTCTCGGTAAGATTATTGTCTTCATCAGCCTTGGAGCCCTTCTCCTTATCCTCTCATTCCTCTATCAGAAACTTAAAGATGCTCTCTTCAATGAGAAGGAACAAGAACAGGAGTAAGCCTCAACATCGGACATTAACATAACAACAATCGCCCTCATCTGTCCAAACTTCATCTTTATCTTGGACTGATGAGGGCGATTGCCATTATACGATATCAGCTTTATCCCTTATCAAAAGAGCAGCAATATCTGTAAGAAAAAGACTTTACTATTTAAATATTGAGCAACACAATGTTGTTCATAAGTAATTCTTATTGCACTGCGGATAGTGCAATTTATGCAGAATATTGCACTGTCCATAGTGCAATCTCGATTATACATACCATTAAGAAATGCTTATATACAAGACTATCTTGTGAAGTTTTTCCACATATTAGTTAACTATTAACCTCTTATTATCTTTATTATAATAGCCTTTAAACACCATTCTTCCCATCTTCAACCTATGTGCGAGTACTCCGCACATGTCGTGTTGATAGTTCGCACCAATGGTGTTAGGCCTCCGCACCAGTGGTGCGGAGCACTAAACATATTATAACAGCTTACCGAAATATATTCAACTTATTGATAGAAACAAGCCATATTACCAAAACGAACTTAGAAATATGGAGTAATAGAAGTTTCACATACAAGAGAATACTATTACAGTAACAGATAGTCACAACACATAAAGCTGTCCTTTTATAAGTTTAAAGACATCGAAAATTACCGACGAAGCATGTTAAAAGAATTAAAAAAACACATCGCTAATGTAGTTCTTCAGTAAAAAAAACGACTAATAGAATAACATTGGTCTTTTTTATTTACCTTTGTAATAAGATAATTTCCAAGACAAATAACGTCTTAATAACACCTTTAAGGTGAGAAGAAGTAACATTAAATGGCAGAAAAGTATATATTTAACACATAAAACAATAAGCACATGAAAGCAAAAATCTTACTTTTTGCAGCCTCATTCATAGCTACATCAGCTATGGCACAGGGACTGAAGTCGGGCGTAGACCGCAACAACATGGACTTTAACGTGAAGCCCGGTGAGAACTTCTATGAGTATGCTGCAGGTAACTGGTTGAAGAGCCATCCGCTTGACAAGGAGCATCCAATGAACGGTGCCTTTGTTGATTTGGAAGAATTGAACAAGAAACGCATCCGTGAAATGGTTGAGGACTATGCTAAGAAGCCACAAACGAAAGGCACTGTAGCACAGAAGATTGCTTCTATCTACAATCTTTACATGGATAGTGTACGCCGCAACCGTGAGGGATATACCCCTATTAAGCCTGTATTGGATAAGATTAGGGCTGCTAAGAATCGTAAGGAACTCATCAAACTGATGTATGACCTTGACGTGAAAGGCTATGGTACCTTCCCTGTTGGCTTTGGTATGACAGTTGATGCAATGAACTCTGACCGTTATATCATAGGTATCTCCCAAGGTGGTATTGGTCTTGATCCTGAATATTATACAAAGCCTAACGATCAACAGAAGGCTGTTATAGCTGCATATAAGAGTCTGAACAACGATTTGTTCAAGATGACCGGCAACGATGCTGCAACTGCGAAGAAGAAGATGGAGGCTGCTTTCTCTATTGAGAACCAGATTGCAAAGGTTAGCTATGACCAAGTAAAGTCACGCGACCCACAAGCTAACTATCACCCAATGACTTGGGAGCAACTCTTGAAAAACTATCCTGGTGTCGATTGGAACTACCTTTTGAAAGCTTCCGGCTATCCAAATAACGGTGGAAAGGTTGATGTTGGACAGCCAGAGCCTGTACATGAAGTTGAGAAGATACTTGCTACAGCTCCGTTAGACGCATTGAAAGCCTACATGGAGCTTGCTGTTATCTCAAGTTCTGCAGGTATGTTGTCTGATAACTTCTCTGATCGTAACTTTGAATATACCAAGGTAGCATACGGTGTTCAGCAGCAACAGCCACGTTGGAAGCGTGCTTTGTCTTTCGTACAGGGTATCATGGGTGAGGCTGTAGGTAAGCTCTACGTACAGAAATACTTCCCTGAGAGCAGCAAGCAACGTATGATTACGTTGGTAAAGAACCTCCAAGATGCTTTTGCACAGCGCATTGAAGAGAACACATGGATGACTGCTGCAACAAAGAAAAAGGCCATAGAAAAGTTGCAAGCATTTGATATTAAGATTGGTTATCCTGATAAATGGCAGAATATGGATAGCGTTTTCGTGATTGATGACAATAAGTCATTGATTGAAAACGTGAAAGCTGTACAGGAAGCTGCTATGAAGTACCGTATTGCTAAACGCTGGGGTAAGCCTGTTGACAAGAAGGAATGGCACATGACTCCACAGACGGTTAATGCTTACTATGACCCAACAACCAACAGTATTAACTTCCCTGCAGCTATTCTCCAGCCTCCATTCTTCGATCCAACAGTGGATGATGCAGCTAATTATGGTGCTATCGGTGCTGTCATTGGACATGAGATGAGCCACGGATTTGACGACCAAGGTTGTCAATTTGATAAGGATGGTAATATGAAGAACTGGTGGACAGAAGAGGATAAGAAGAACTATGACGCTCGTACAAAGGTCCTTGTAGACTGGTTCAACAAGCAGGAAGTAATCCCTGGCTTGTATGTTAACGGTGAGAAGACACTCGGTGAAAACATCGGTGATAACGGAGGTTTGAACATTGCCTTCCGTGCACTTGAAAACAGTATGAAGGCAAAACCACTGAGCGATATGGACGGATTCACACCTGCACAGCGTTTCTTCCTCGCTTGGGGACGTGTTTGGGCAAGCAACGTTGCTCCTCAGTTTGTTGCTTATATTGTCAATTCTGATGTTCACTCACCAAGTATCAGCCGTGTGAATGCAGCCCTTCCAATGATTGATAATTGGTATAAGGCTTTCGACATCAAAGAAGGTGACAAACTCTTCGTGCCACAACAGAATCGTGCACACATCTGGTAAGAGAATATTTTGATAATGTACATATCATTTGATATGCTTTATAAGCTCCGTAGTGTCACTATCTATTAAGCAATGACCACGGAGTTTTATACCTAACATAAAGGGAGTGTGTCCAACAAAAAGGATGCACTCCCTTCTTACTTTTGGACGTTTCTTTTTTAAAGTTCTACCTTCTCGCATCAAAGTAGTTTTTGTTAAACAAAAATCAAAAGTCTTCCTATCGACAAAACTAAAACCAAAATACAAGAAATAAATAACCACAAGCAACCTTTTTGAGCACAGAGAAGGATGAAAAAAGAGAAAAACAAAAATGATATTTCATAGTCATTCTTTTATCAGATTAAGCATAAAAAACGCTGATTTTACCGTAAATTAGAACTAAATATTTTACGAATAGAATAATCTTTAAGCCCTAAAAATCAGACACATTAGCCTCTATTATAGGTGTAACAACAAAGTATTTTGTCATAATTTAACAAGTACAACGAGAAACATGATACTTTCCTTAATTCTCATATTATTGATAAGAAATAGTATTATTTATCTATTAATTCAATAAAATATTGTATATTTGCACCCAACAATAATTTTAATTGTAGATAAAATAGTAAAAAGTTTTTGCATAACAGCGCAATTTATATGCATTACTGAGCATAAAGAGTATCACAGGAACATAATAAACAGATTAAGATTCAAGATTTCAAGCAGCAGTAGGTAAGCTTACAAAACAACATTCTTTCATTAAAGACGGAATAAGAAACAAAGACATCGTTCTGCAAGAAACAAATAGATGTACAGACAAACATAATAAGTCTTGCCTAAATTCACCTGCTAAAATGTAATAAAAAAGGAAACATACATACTGAATCTTTTCAGATTAGCATAAATAAAAATAACTACCAAAATCCTATTTTCAATGGGATATTTTTAGTTACCAGTGGGATTTCATCGTGAGATGAGATCCCACACCTTTTTATATATAGTGGTATAAGATGATTCCTCTATTGTGCAAGTTCCCTCTTATACCCCACCTCACTATCATCTAAAAAACAGTTTTATAGAATCTTTATCCCCTATAACTGTAATCATTTCATTTCTTTTCAGTACCTTTGCGTTCAGATAAATCATCAATTAAAAACAGAAAGAATATGAACGTAGGAGATAAAGCACCAGAGATTCTGGGAACTGACCAGGACGGAAAAGAAATTAAGTTGAGCGATTATAAAGGACAAAAGATAGTTCTTTATTTCTACCCTAAGGATTCAACATCAGGCTGTACAGCACAGGCATGCAACCTTCGTGATAACTACAAGGAGTTAAGAGATAAGGGATATGTCATTATCGGAGCAAGCATACAGGACGAGAAGTCACACAAGAAGTTTATCGAGAAGAACGAACTTCCTTTCCCACTCATTGCCGATACCGACTTAAAACTCGTTGAGACATTCGGTGTTTATGGTGAAAAGAAGATGTATGGTCGCACCTACATGGGTACATTCCGCACTACTTTCATCATCAACGAAGATGGTATCATTGAGCGCATCCTCGGTCCAAAGCAAATTAAGACTAAGGATCACGCTGCTCAAATCCTTGCTGAAGACTAAGTCTTGCAATGTAAGGCATAGTTACAGAAAGTCGATAACACGCTCATAATAATAAGAGAACGCCGATAATAAAAGAATCAAAAAAACGCTCCCTACTAAAAGAGATGTGATAAAAAAGAAACGAAACAACTATGTCTAAAGTTCAAGACGCAAGCAGTAAGAAAACAAAGACGATAAGCAAAGATAGCAAAAGTCTAAGGAATACAAAGCAACCTCACCATTCACTTCGCTCTTCACTTGGAGAGGAAGGGATGGTGAGGTCTTTTTCTAAGGATATAGAAACGAAGTCATTACGAAAAAGACTCCTTACCCTTGCTAACAAATATGAAACTTCGTCCTTTCTCAATGGCGACCCATCATGGTTTATGCACCAGGTGATTGGCAAAAGAAATCAAGAAACCATCGCTTTTATTGCTGCTTGCCTAAGTTATGGTTCACGACAAGTTTTCCTGCCTCGCATACAATATCTGCTCGATTGTTCACGTAGCGAACCCTACGAATGGATTAAAACAGGAAGATACACACTCGACATTCCTAATGACAATCAATGCTTCTATCGCTTGTATACCAATGCTATGATGTGCGACCTCTTCCACGCACTACGAAAGATGTATGAGGAGTATGGCGACATGGAAAATTATATTTGCAGCTATGCAAACCTCCAAAAGGGAAGTAAAAAGACTGATGCAATTACTGCTATTGAAGCTATTTGTGACCATTTTTTAAAACATGAAGCAGTCGGAATCGTACCCAAAAACACGAATTCAAGCTGTAAACGTGTATGTATGTTCCTACGCTGGATGGTTCGAACCAACTCTCCAGTAGACCTTGGACTATGGTCTGAGCTCATCGACCAACGTTCGCTCATCATCCCTCTTGACACCCATGTCATACAGCAATCTCTGCAATTAGGACTCATTACAAGTAAGACTGCTTCTATGTCGGTTGCTCGAAAACTAACCGATAAACTGTTAGAAATCTTCCCTGATGACCCTCTAAAAGCTGATTTTGCCCTCTTTGGATATGGAGTAAACCAAAAATAGAACAATCATCCCTGTTTGATAACAGACTCAAAGGATAAAGTAAGAACTCGCTTTCTCTGTTACCTTTGTAATAAAAATTCAAAGACTAAGAATTTAAAGAGGCTTAATTGGACGCTAACTAAGGTTTAATTGGCTTGCAAAAGGTGCCCTTTTGAGGTCTAACTAACGCCCTTTTGAAGTCTTATTAAGCACCTTTTAAAATGCACTTTCATACAACACTGATTATAAGACAGTTACAAAAGGAGGTCAAAAGGGTGTTTTTTCTTAAATATCAGACTTCCTATACTCGCTTTTTGTAAAGTTATTTCACATCCACAAAATACTAAAACCTGCTTTCGGAAAGGAAAGAAAGGGAGTATAAACAAATGAAAGTCGGTACTTGAAAACAAATAAAAACAAAAATCCCGACTACGTTATAAACGCAGACGGGACCTTGTTACTACTCTCAAATTTCTAAATTACTTTTTAATTAGGCAGTGATGTGATTATTCAAGTTAACTGCCTTTGCTACTAATGCTGCAACTACTACAGCTGATAATACTACTGAAATCATAATCTTTTTACCTTTAATGGGGAACCTTTTTCCCCTGTTCATTAATATGTTATCCTTTAATTACGAGTGCAAAGTTAGACAAAAACAAAACATCCAACAAAAGATACAAACAATAATGTTAGGAATCTATCTTTTAATTAGCCTGTATCAAGCCGATTGATGTAAATCAAAGAAATATCACTTGCTTTTCTCAAATATTTAAACTAACTTTGCCAGCCGCAAGCAAAAACGCACAAAAAGAATGGAGAAAAACCAAGAATTACGCAATGCGTGGGACTTTGTTGAACACACTGGGATAAGTATTTTCCTCACAGGAAAGGCTGGAACTGGTAAAACAACCTTCCTTCGCACACTCAAAGAGCGCAGCAATAAACGAAACATTATTGTTGCTCCAACTGGTGTGGCTGCTATCAATGCAGGCGGTATGACGATTCATTCTTTCTTCCAATTGCCCCTCTCGCCTTTCGTACCCAATACTAACATCAAGAATCGATTTGATTATAGCAAAGAGAAACGCAAGATTATGCGTACACTCGATTTGCTTATCATTGACGAGATTAGTATGGTGCGAGCTGATGTTCTTGATGCAATTGACTCCGTTTTACGTCGTTTTCGTGAGCCGGACAAGCCCTTTGGTGGTGTACAACTCCTGATGATAGGCGACTTACAACAGCTTACTCCCGTTGTAACTCCTGAAGAAGAGGAACTATTACGACAGTACTATGACACTCCTTATTTCTTTGGTTCAAAAGCATTACGCAGCATTAGCTATGTAACTATTGAGCTAACCCACGTCTATCGACAGCAAGATGAAACTTTCATCACCTTACTTAATAATATAAGAGAGGGGAAAGCGTCTGCAGATGACCTCCAACGCCTCAACGAAAGATATGACCCAACCTTCCAACCACAGGAAGGTAGTGATTATATTCGATTGACAACACATAACAGAATGGCGGAAAGCTATAACGAAGACCAACTTCGTAAACTTCCCGCAAAAGCCTATACCTTTAGCGCAGAAACAGATGGTAACTTCCCTGAATACAACTATCCAACAGACTTCAACCTTACGCTAAAGACGGGTGCACAGGTAATGTTCATTCGTAATGACAACAATGGACGTTACTATAATGGGCGTATCGGACACATTACCCATGTTGATAACGAGAAAATATATGTTCTATGCCCTGGAGAGGAAGAGGAATTTGAGGTTGAAGTTGAGACGTGGGAGAACACTAAATACACCTTAAACGAGAAAACAAAACAAATAGAAGCAGAGGTGCAGGGTACTTTTAGGCAGTATCCACTGCGTCTGGCGTGGGCTATCACAATACATAAAAGCCAAGGACTTACCTTTGAACATGCTATCATAGATGCACAAGCATCCTTTGCTTCAGGACAGGTATATGTTGCACTAAGTCGTTGTAAGACCTTAGAAGGTTTGGTTTTGGCATCGCCGATTGGTAATACTGCGATTATAAATGATAATCGTGTAAGTGAGTATATCTCCCATCAAACAGAAGAAGCTGAAAAGAGTATCTCCGCTTTACCTGCCTTGAAAGAAGAATACCACCGCCAATTACTTATCGAGTTATTCAACTTCAACGAGATTAAAACCTACGAAACGGCTCTCTTTAGGGTATTAACGGAGTTCTTCTTCAAGTTTACAAAGATAAATGCACTGCATAAGATGGCGCTTACTGACTTAGAGTCGCGCATCATACAAGTATCGATGAAATGGGAGAATCTTATCAAAAAGATGACAACCGAGCAGCTTCACGAAGAGGATTTCAAGGAGAGAATAAAGAAAGGAGCACTCTACTTCCATAGTGAGTTGACCGAAATCTTCAGTAGAATGATAGAGTTGACGAAGGAAGTACAGACAAACAATAAGATTGGTGCCAAACGTTTTGACAGTGCTTACACTGAACTTAAACAGACTTATCAAGCAAAGCATGACCTGTTGGAGAGCATAATGGAAGATGGTTTCTCTATAACTACCTACCTCACAGCAAAGCAAGAGGCTATTCTCAACAGTATTTCCGATGGAAACGAGAGAAAAAGAAGAAAGCGAAAGGAGGATAAAGACAAACCTAAAGAGAAGAAAATCAGCACTTCTGAACAGACATATAACCTCTTCAAAACTGGGAAAAGCGTTGAAGAGATTGCCAAAGAGCGAGGATTAACAGAAGGAACAATCCAAGGACATCTCGTATCTTACATCCTAAATGGGGACATAAAGCTTGAAGAAGTGATTGATGAAAAGAAAATAAATATCATCAAAGGGATAATTAAAGATGTTGGAACAGAGAGCGGAATGAACCCTATCAAGGAGTTATGCCCTTCAAATATAACCTATAATGACATACGATTAATTATGAAAACAATGGTAACTTAAAGACTAAACAACACCTTTACAATCTTATTAAAAAAGGGATTACCATACTTTTCAAGGTAATCAAACTATCAAAAAACGTCAAAAAAGAAGACCTAATAAAATAAAACAACCTCTGAGACGTTGTCATACAACATAAAATCCCAGCATAGACCGTACTAAAAAGGAAAGAGTGAGGTTTTCTGAGATTATTTTATTATCTTTGTATTAGACAACAACACAAATATATCATGATACTAAGTTATGCAACCTCATTGGCAGCTATAATTGCTTCGGCTATATGCTTTGCCATCATTGCATTGATGTATTGGAAGTCACCAAGTGGTCCACTCACTTTTAAGCGTAGAATAATTATATTGGACTATGCCCTTCTTCTTCTATATCTTTGCTGTCATTTTATACGGAGTGAGAACGATGAAACCGAAATATTATGTGTTCCATCGATATTATCATTATACCTTCTCTGGGAGTCTTTCCTTATCACATGCACGACATTCAGCAATGGAAAGATTTACAAGAATACGTATGCTCTGTTATTCTATAACCTCCTACCGCTATCACTACTTGTCCCACAGATGATATATGCAGCGAACGGAGACATTCATCATTACCAGAATTACAGTCAACTACAGGCTGATCTCCAGCAAACGATGCCAATACAAGCATTAATGCGTATTATCTTTTCAGCAGGTATCCTCTTCTGCAAGCTATTGATGATCATAGAGATTGTAACACAACAGATTAAATATAAGCATCAAATTATCGATGAAAACGGAGATCTTAGAGGTGTGGCACGACGCAACAAGCTCTATTTAGGGACGGGAATACTTCTCATAATGATAACGATAGGACAGCTTGTTCCGTCTACAACTTACCATGCCTTATTAAAGATTTGTATCATATTTACTGTCATTGCAATCACACGTTTCTACGTGAATCTACATAAACACATTATGATTTTAGAGTCAAACAACTATAACAAAGGTAACTCTATTAAAGAGAAAATAGACAAGTGGCTTCACCAAGACCCATTCCCATTGGCTGATACAGAGCTTACAATGGAGAAGACGGCAGAGTCTATAGGAATACAGACCGTAGCCCTCTCCTACTATATCTATGAGTTTGCGGGTAAGACATTCCTATCTTGGCAAAGCGAATGTCGTATGATTCATTGCCGTGAATTGCTCAAAAACGATGACAAAAACATCTCAGAAATCGCATACGAATGTGGTTACAGCGACCTTGCGGCTATGAGTAAAGCCTTCAAAAAGAGGTTCGGAGTAGCTCCAACCATTTATAGGAAGAGGCTTAGCGACGCAAAAAGGTCTCAAAGTACAGATTCCGTTGAAGATGAAGTTTAATCGATGAAATGGGCGAAAAACGATGTTTAGAAAGGGTGTAAAAGGTAGTTATAATGAAAAATAAGTCTTATAACAAATATAATTTATTTGAATAGACATCTTTTTTTCTATAAAATAACTATCTTTGTAATGTCAATTAAAGATATTTCTTGAGTAGCAATCAAATTACGTTTAAATAGTTATTAG
>ENA-OWND01001297-OWND01001297.1-metagenome-genome-assembly--contig:-NODE-1297-length-15504-cov-4.383261_pt1 | contig 15504 bp, 11 predicted proteins | sample MGYA00245342_ERZ651119 | MGnify/ENA primary metagenome ERZ651119 (study PRJEB26857, sample SAMEA4031756) | metagenome | biome: human; feature: oral; material: saliva | place: Philippines | collected 2014...
ATTTTCCTACTTTATCCGTATGTAATCAATACCCTCTTAAAGATTTTTAAAGAAAATAAAGGTATCTAATATTATTTTCTCTCGAATTTCAAATATTCAAGCTCCTCTTCCTCCTCCTATACACACAGCCTAATTTTTGTTAAGATAATAACAAAAAAGCACATCTAGATAGCAAGCTAACTATAGGAGACATGATGACAGAGAGCATTAAACGACAAAAAACGAAACAAGCGATTGAAGATGCTATGGTACGACTACTAGCAGAACAGCCTTTTGACCAAATTACTACTGTAAAATTGGCTGAAATAGCTGGAATTAGTCGTTCTAGTTTTTATACGCATTACAAAGATAAGTACGACATGATTGATCACTATCAAAGTAATTTATTTGGAAACCTTGAAGATATTTTTGAGAAATATGCTAATAACAGGCAACAAGTTCTCTTAGAAATTTTTAAATACTTACAATTTGAACCACTTTTGGCAGCCCTATTATCCGAAAATGGAACAAAAGAAATTCAAAATTTTCTTCGAAATAAATTACTCATTTTATTAAAATCCGATTTTCAAAATCATTCTACGAATCACCCTTTAAATGAAACAGATTTAGAATATTATGGGGTTTATTTAGCGAATGCATTGTTTGGTGTTTGTCAAAAATGGATTGCAAACGGTAAAAAAGAAAGTCCACAAGAAATTACAGAATTTCTATTCCCATTAACAAATGCAGCTAGAGAAGTTTTCTCTAAATAAACACAAAAAGGAGTAAATCAAATCGTGCGATTTGATTTACTCCTCTTTTCTTATTATTTCAAAAGATTAACTTTCACTAAATATTCTCTAGCAACATCTTCAGCAGGTCTTCCATTTGCTCCTACTTCGAAGTTCATTTGGCTCATTTCTTCTTCAGAAATTTTTCCAGCTAATTGATTTAAAATTCCTTCTAATTCAGGATGTTTTTTCAACAATTCTTGTTTCATTAGAGGAGCCCCTTGATACGGTGGGAATAATTGTTTATCATCCTCTAATACTTTTAATTGGTAACGTGAAATTTCTGCATCTGTTGAATAAGCATCTGTAACTTGAATATCACCAGATTGAATAGCTTGATAACGTAATGCAGGTTCCATTGTGGCTACATCCAATTGTAAGCCATACATACTTTGCAATCCTTTGTTTCCATCTTCACGGTCATTAAATTCTAGTGTAAATCCAGCTTTTAATGGACGGTTCACTTTTTTCAAATCAGAAATTTTTGTTAATTTTTCAGCTTCTGCTAATTGTTTTGGTACGGCAACTGCATAAGTATTTTGATACGCCATTGGTTTTAAAAATACAAAACCATCTTGTTCTAAAATTCCTTTACGAGCTACTTCGTACACTTCTTCAGGTTCATGACTGACTTTTGGTTTATTCTTCAATAAACTTTCTGTAATTGTTCCTGAAAATTCTGGGTAAATATCAATATCTCCCTTTTTCAATGCTTCATATAAGAAATTCGTTTTTCCGAAATTTGGTTTCACTTCGACTTTTAATTTTGTTTGATCTTCGATTAATAACTTATACATATTCATCAAAATCTCAGGTTCTGGTCCTAATTTTCCTGCTATCACTAGTTTATCTGATGTGTGCATTTTAGCAATTGTTGGAGCATAAGAAGTTCCTAAGCCGATAATTAAAACTAAAAAGGATGCCAGAATCGTTCTTAATTTTGCTGTTTCCATCCATTTCAATAAGAAGTTGAATAAAATTGCTAAAATCGCAGCGGAAATAGCTCCAATCAAGATTAAACTTGAATTATTTCGGTCAATTCCTAATAAAATAAAGCTTCCTAATCCTCCTGCACCAATTAATGCGGCTAAAGTCGCTGTTCCAATAATGAATACAGCTGCGGTACGAATCCCAGACATAATCACGGGCATCGCTATAGCAATTTCAAATTTTTTAAGACGCTCGAATTTTGTCATTCCAAAAGCAATTCCGGCTTCGACTAGACTTTCATCAATTCCTTGTAGCCCTGTAATTGTATTTTGCAAAATCGGGAATAGCGCATATAACACTAAAGTCGTTAAAGCTGGTAATGTTCCAATCCCCATTAATGGAATAAATAATCCAATTAACGCTAAAGATGGTAATGTTTGAATAATTCCTGCAATTTGTAATAAAAATCCAGAAATCTTTTTTGACGGACTCACTAATACTGCAACAGGAATAGCAATTACTACTGCTAATAATAACGCTAATAAAGAAAGTTGAAGGTGTTGCCCAAGAGATAACATCCATTCACTATTTCTCTCTTGAAATGTTCGAATGAATTCATTCATGATGTTCTCCCCCTTTAAATAATTCTTTGACAAATGCATTAGCCGGATTCGTTTGAATTTCGTGAGGAGTGTCTACTTGAACAATTTCTCCATCTTTTAATACAGCAATTCTATCGGCTAATTTCACGGCTTCATCTGTATCATGTGTGACAAATAATACTGTCATTTTAAATTCTTGATGTAACTGTTTTGTTAAATCTTGTAATTGTTTACGGCTGATGGCATCTAATGCTGAGAAAGGTTCATCCATTAATAATATTTTTGGAGTCGCAATAATTGCCCGAACAATTCCTACTCGTTGTTGTTCTCCTCCAGATAATTCTCTTGGATAACGATTCGCATCATCTTCAAAAGAAAGTCCAACCTTCTCTAATAACACCTTTGTTCGCTCTTGAATTTGTTCTTTTTTCCACCCTTTCATCTCAGGAATTAAAGCAATATTTTCTGCTACTGTTAGATTCGGAAAAAGCGCAATTTGTTGTAAAACATATCCTGTTTCTAATCGTAATTCTCGTTGATGATGATCTTTAATTCGCTTGTCATTCAAATAAATATTTCCATCTGTTGGTTCAATTAATTGGTTAATCATTTTCATCATCGTTGTCTTTCCTGAACCAGATGGCCCCACTAGCACCATAAATTCGCCGTCTTCAATGCGTAAATTGACATCTTTTAAGACGGTTTTTTCTGCATAGCGCAATGCTACATTTTTGTATTCAATCATTGTAATCCCTCCTAACACCTAAATTACTTCAGTGCTTCAGTCTTCTTTAAATTTTGAAGAATCCGATTTAAATATTCTTCTACTTGGATAATTTCTTCTTTACTAAATCCAGAATAAAAAATTTCTCCTAATTCCTGATGAACTTTCTCTCCAATTTCTTTTTGAGCCCATCCTAATTCCGTTAAGTTTACATATCTTTTTCGTTTATCTTTAGGACAATGTTTCAAACAAACTAAACCTTGTTCTTCCAATTTTTTAATCATACTTGTTAAGGTATTATTGGCAAGCCCTGTTCGAATGCTCAAATCAGTATAAGTAATATATCCTTCTGTATCATTCCATAATACGGATAAAATTTTTGCTTGTTCACTTCTGTATAAAGCTTTTGGCTCGTTGTTTAATAATTTTTGGCAAACTCTTCCATTTACTAATCCAAGATGATGAATTAAATTTCCACCATGCATCTTCGAAGTCATATACAACCTCCTTTAATTGTTTCTATATAGAACTATATACCTATCTCTTATCTTTGTCAATTACTTCTATATAGAAATTTTTGTAAACATAAAAAAAGAGCGTTCTTTCTCGAACACTCCTCTTCGAATCATTAATCTACTTTTTTCATTTCTTCAAACATTTCATCATTGACATAACAACCTAGAGCTGGATTTTCAGATGGGTTAATCACTACATCGAAAGCTTTTGTTACTTGAGATAAAGTCTGAATCATTCCACTCCAGCTTTCATCATAAATTTGTCTCAATCTCTTCCAATCTGTATAGAAGACCATTGCTTCTTTTTCATCTTTTCCTGGTAAAATCGCAACATTTAATTTTTCTCCAGATTGTAAATCAATTTGTGCATTTGGATCTGCATTTTCTAATTTAATTGGTGTTAAGAATTTTGCTTTTGGCAATTCTAAGCATAAAAATCGATAGTATAATCCGTGCATAATTTTTTGTTCTTCAGTCTGCGGAAATCCTAATTGTCCTAATAACAAGATCCATCTCATGGCATCAGGATTTGTGACAGGAATATCTTCTTCTGCTACTCCTGTATAATCAGGTGCAGCAATAATTCCTTCTGCTGCAAGAGATGTTTGTTCTGTTACAAGATGGACACCTGTCGCTCCGTTTTGGTAGAACGTTTCTAAGAAGAAATTCTCAATTCCTTTTCCATCTTCTCCTTTGTGAATACGACGTAATTCAAAAATTTCTTCATCTGCAAATCGAGACGCTAATCTTTCTTCATACGCTACTGGAGCAATAAAGATCATTGGTGAACTACAAATGAATCCACCTTCTTCTCTTTGTTGTGTTTGAGAGAATAAATATGGTTCTTTCGTTTTTTTAGAATAAACCGTTACTAATTCATCTGCCTGTAATAATTTATCTCGTACAGCAATCATTAGTTGTTCAATTTTGCCGACATTTTCAGTATGCTCTTCTGGTGATTCTTGCGAAGCATTCATATGACAGTATAGTAAAAATACACGTGCAATTTCTGATAAATCTGCTAAGCTTAATGTATCAAGATCTCTTTGTGTTAAAACACCTTCTTGACGTCCCACAAAGACATTTCCTAATGTATTGACAAATGTTTTATAGATTTCTTCTTTGTCGGCACCTTCTTCATGTAATACTGTTCCTTTTTTAATGCCTAAAGGCATTGCATCTTCTAACCAAAGAGCCACTGGTTCATTTGTTACTTCAAACACTTTTTCTCGCTGAGCATTTTCCATTGCATAAATCGCAGAAGTTCTTACAGTTCCATTATCATCCCCAAGATTTGTCAACCAAACAAAATCCCCTACTTTTAATGTTCCTTCAAGATTTCCTGTTACTACTAGGTCTAGTGAGTCGTCACTAATTTTATAAACATCTTCTACCCCTAGTTTGAATGTTGGTTTGTCTTGAGCTGTTTCTTCTTTTTGTTGTTTGTTAAATAAATCTTTTAATCCCATTTTCTTTCCTCCGTCGTTAATTCTTTTCTCCAACTAATATCCATAAATGTACCGTAATAGTTTCTAAAGGATGATTTTTACTATAGTCTTGATCTTCAATACTCGCTCCCCAATATAAAGGAGTCATTTGTAATAAGTGTCCATACATTTCTTTTGTAAGTGTCACTTGATAAGAAACTTCTTTCATCTTCATAGATGGATATTCTTGTTTAAATCGTTCTACAATATCCTCATTAGAATAGTATTGTTTTTCTTCATTACTTTTATATAATTGTTGCCTTAATTCAATTAAATAATTACCTCCAGGAATAATTTTAATTAATTTTCCACCTGGTGCTAAGACACGGTTGAACTCCTTATAATTCGAAGGAGTTAACATATTGATAAGCGTACCACAAGATTCATCTTTAAAAGGTAACTGGGCTAAATCTGCTACAATCCACAAAGCTTTTTGAGCATGATGATTACTTGCAGCCAAAATTCCTTCCTTAGCAATATCCATCCCTACTAAGGGAATCGTTTCTAAAAATGACGATAAATAAGCAAGCGGGCTTCCTTCTCCACAGCCAATATCAACAATTAGTTGATTCTCCTGTTTTGGAATCAGTGACAAAACTTCGTCTAATAGCGGATTGAAGAAACCACTTTGCGCTAATTCATAACGATGCGTAAATAGCTCTGCATCATAATCCTCATTCGCTTTTTGTTTCATCAAATGGAGCGTTCCTTTTTTATTAATATCGAAACGATGACGATTCATACAAACCAGACTATACCCATCTAACGCTTCAATAGCTGCATGACAATAGGGGCATGCAAATAACTGTTGATGTTTTTGTATAAACTCTCGACTCCAGTCGATTTTCTTTTGCATCATGCACACTCCTGCTCCATTTATTCTCAATTGTCAGTATACCATAAAATTGATTTTCTGTTTGCTTTTCTTTCTCTATAAAGTTAACAGTTTTTTATTTTGACATTTTTTCATGCAATGATACAATAGAATAGAATCGTAATTATGCCGATTTAATTACATGAATGGAGGAAGACAAGATGAGTAGCAAAATTCCAGTAACCATTGTCAGCGGATTTTTAGGAGCAGGTAAAACAACGCTCATTAACAAAGTATTAAAAGAAAAACACGGTGAACATATTGCCGTAGTTATTAATGAATTTGGAGAAATTGGTGTTGACCATCAATTTGTATTAGATGTAGAAGAAGAAATTTATCAAATGGATAATGGCTGCTTATGTTGTACACTTCGTACAGATATTGCAGACATGTTAAAATCTATTTTAATGGTCAAAGAACAAAACGGTATTAAAGTAGACCGTGTATTATTTGAAACAACTGGCTTAGCAGATCCTGCACCAATTGCTCAAACATTTATCAATGTACCATTTTTAAATGAACACTTTATTTTAGACGCTGTTTTAACAGTTGTCGATTCAAAAAATTTCTTATATCAAACCACTCATCAAACTGAACCAGCAAAACAAGTTGGTTTTGCAGACAAAATCTTTATGTCTAAACATAGTTTAGTAGACGATACAATTTATGCAAAAGTGATTAACGAAGTTCGTTCTATCAATCCTTTTGCAGAAATTCAAGATTTAGATGCTCGTCCAGTAGAAATGAAAGATATGTTTGGCCTTGAATTATTCTATGCTTCTGAAAAGAAAATTTTAGAAATGCAAGAAAATTCTGAAGAAGAATATTGTGAAGCTTGTGGTCATACTCATGCACATGGAGAACATGATCACGATCACCATCACCATCATCACGATGAAGAACACTGTGAAGAATGTGGACATGCTCATGCCCATGGGGAACACGATCATGACGACCATCACGATGAAGAACATCACCACGACCATGATCATCACCATCATGGACATCATCATCACAAACATCACCACCACAGTGGGATTAATTCATTTGTCATTGAAACAGAGAAACCTCTTGTTTTAGCGCATATTAACGAATGGTTGAATGAATTAGTTTATATTTATGGACCTGAATTGTATCGTTATAAAGGGATTTTAAGCGTAGAAGGTTTAGATTATCAAATCATTTTCCAAGGGGTTCAAATGAGTTTTGATATTTCTCGTGGACGTGATTGGAATGATACGGAGCGTAAGTCGACTTTAGTGTTTATCGGTAAGAACTTACCAGAAGATACGTTAAGAGAAAGTTTCGTTGCTTGTACAAATAAATAATAAGCGTAAAATAACTACAATAAAACAGAAAAAATATTTCTAGCCGTAGCAAGGTCGCCAGCAGCCAGCAAAGCTGTCTCATGGCTAAAAATCGAGCCTTGGTCTCGATTTTCCCCTGTAATATAAGCTGAAAGCTTATATTACTTTTGCTACGGAGAAATGTTTTTTCTTTTTTATTTTTTTCCGTTAAGGAGAACGCTAATTTTTAGGAGGAACTATGTTACACAAAGTTCGTAAACGTATGGAAGCGTTAGTTGCTCAAGTTGAATAAGAACGTCCAAAAGCCTTACTTGTTAATGGAGATTTAACTTTTAATGGGGAATATCAAAGCTTTGTAGATTTAGCACATTTTTTCAAACAAATCGAATCCTTTGGCACAAAAGTCCTTGTTGAACCAGGAAATCATGATATTGCTGATGGATGGATTCGGAATTTTATAGAAGAGCAAAATTTTAAAACAAGGCAATTGAGTGCTGCAGAATTTGTATCGTTATTCTTTCCATTAAATACTGTCTATTTTTAGGAACCCTATTTCTTCTAAATGGGTTAAAAAGAAAGTTGATTCCTCAGACGTCTATAACACATAAAAAAGAATGAAAGTGACATTATTACGTAAAAATAAAACAGACAAAAACTCATCACCGTAGCAAAAGTAATATAAGCCTAGGGCTTATATTACAGGGAAACTTCGAGACCGCGGCTCGAAGTTTAGCCATGAGACTCGCAAAGCGAGGCTGCTGGCGACCTTGCTACAGTGATAAATGTTTTTATCTATTTTATGTATTTCTCCAAAGATTCTTCTTACTTTCTTATCGGAGTCTTCATATAATTTTCAAAATTTTACTCTATACTTTAGTCATTCCCAAATAAGAAATATTATCCTCCCAAATTAAATATTTCAAAATCCTTTTTTCCACCGACCATTGTGTCGGTGGTTTTTTAATATTCTTGGAGGATTATCATCATCTCATCCTTTAAAGAATTTTCCCAAAGGTTTAAAGCTTCCATCCTAAAATAGATTGTCGCTAAAAAACTTTTGTACATTGCTAAACGTTGATAACTTTCACGGCTTCCATCTAATTCTTCAAATCTTTGCTTTTTAATCCACTCACACAACTGTTTTTGAGAAAGATTTCCCGACTCTATCCCAAAAAAAATGGCTAATCCTAATCGTTTTTCTTCTTCATCCATAAATGGTTGTTTACTCTTTTGAAAAATATCACTAATGACTTCTAATACTTCTACTACATATTCTTGGGTACAATTCGGATGAGAAATAATGGTTCCTAATAAATCGGCTCCATGAGCAAATGCATGTACCCATCCTAACTTCTCATCATATCCCGTTCTATCTTTTTCTCTTTTTAAATAATGAATTCCATTTTGGATCCAACTCGTTCTCTCTGAAGTTGTTAAACAAGAGTCATATCCACTTATTTTATCCCCATCTACTTGTAAAATCATTCCCATGATAAGTGCTGAGAATGAACGATACGCTGTTGCACTACCGAATTCTTCGATTCTATACTCCAAAGGATTTGTGACATTCACTTTTTCAACGATCCATCGTAATTGTTCTTTTGTTATTAATTGTTCAAAAATAAATTGTCCAAATAAATTAAAGACTAAGTCATCTCGGATTTCTGGATTTGGATTTCCTATATTTTCCCATAACCATTCTAACTCTTCTTGTGTTAATACTGTATTATTCCCTTGTTTTATTTTTAACTGAGAAATCATTTCTTGTTCTAACATGATATTCACCTCTCTACTAGGTATATTGTAACACAAAATAAAAAGGCTAAGCATTTCTGCCTAACCTTCTTTGGTTCTATAATTTATAGGGTTGATGGAGAAAATCCACCAACCCTATTTTAGTGTATACAAAAAGGGCTTCATCCCTTATATTAAAAGCGTCCAAACTATTTAAGAGGAGATGAAAACCCTATGACAAATATACATGATATTGTACTACAAATCAAAGATAAAAATGTAATCTGGGAAGATAAAGCGGAGGAAGTGTATTTTAAAAAGAAAAAAAGCCTGTTTTTCTACGCTACTTATACGTATTGTCCTGATGCTTGTCCTAACTGTGGCTGTGTAAATCACGATAATTCTATTGTAAAAAATGGTACTCGTACTTCTCGCATTACTCTTAATCAAGTTTCTGGATTACCTGCCTTTCTTAAATTAAGAAAACAACGCTTTTTCTGCCGTGAATGCTCCCATAGTTTTACTGCTGATACAACTAGTATTGTTGACCGTAATGGTTTTATTTCTAAAAATGTAAAGAATGAAATTAAAGTAAAAGCTTGTGATACAGTATCTGAAACCCATATTGCTAAAGAAATGAATGTTTCCGTTCATACTGTACGCAGAGTAGTCAATGAAACTGCTGATTCTCTTAGAATTAAACCTTTAAATGAGTTACCTGAACATATGTGTTGGGATGAATTTAAATCGGTAGCTTCATCTGAAGCTAGTATGAGTTTTGCTTATTGTGACGCTATTACTCATCAACTAGTTGATGTTGTTCAAGATAGAAAAATGGAGAATTTAGTTCGTTATTTCAATCAGTTTCCGCTTCAAACTCGCTTAAATGTTAAAACAATTTCAATTGATATGTATGTTCCATACATTGAAGTCATTAAACGTTTATTCCCTAATGCTAAAATTATTATTGATCCATTCCATATTATTCAAGCTTTAAACAGAGAATTAAACAAGACAAGAACAAGAAAAATGAATCAAATACGCCATAAAGACAGACGTCTTTATAATAAATTAAAACGTTACTGGAAACTAATATTAAAAAATCGAGATGACCTCCAATCCTATCACTACAACTATTACAGATTATTCGATTGGTTAACGCATTCTCAGGGAATTGTAGATTATTTATTACAAGAAGTACCTTCGCTTAAACCAGAATATGAAACAGTACATGAATTAAGAGAAGCTTTTAAAGAGCGAGATTTTAATGAATTCAAAGAAGAATTGATGACTGTACAAACAAAACATCTGTCTGATGGATTAAATCGTGTTTTACAAACACTTAAGAAATTTTTACCGTTTATTCAAAATACATGTGAGTATCCAACACTTTCAAATGGACCTATTGAAGGAATAAACAACAAGATAAAAGTACTAAAAAGAAATGCCTATGGCTACAGTAGTTTCACTCATTTTAGAAATAGAATTCTACTAATGTCTAAACTATTTACTCCAACAACTAAAAAAGGAATTAAGCAACCTGACGCTGCTTAATTCCTTCACTAAAATTGTTTTATCAACCCTATTTGACAAAGAGCCAATACTTTTGAAAGAATTTAATCCATCATTAATGGTTGATTATTCTTCTTTCTCTTCTTTTTTCTTACCTGGAACGACTAATCCTAATCCTGCAAGAATTGCACTTGCTGCTGCTCCAAAGATTGATAACTCTTGACCTGTACCTGTATTTGGTAATTCTTGACGAGCTACTTTTTCTTGAGGTACTGGTGCTGGAGTTGCAACTTTATAAATATGACGTACATTACCTTTCGCATCTTTTTCTGTTCTTACTAATTCATATCCTGGGATATCCTTAGCTGGAACTTCACCATTTTCATTTGGAAGAATTGGCTTACCATTTTCATCCACAAATGTTGTGATGATAGATGTTTCTGGTGTTGGTGTTATCACTTTACGGTAAACATTACGGATATTTCCATTCGCATCTTTTTCAGTACGAACGATTTCATATCCTTTTAATTCTTTACCTGGGTGTGCACCATTTTCATCCGGAATGATTAATTCCCCGTTTTCATCTACATAAGTTGTGATGACTTTGTATTCAAACGGTGTTGGAGTAGGCGTTGGTGTTACAACTTTTTCGTATACGTGTTCGATATCGCCATTTGGTAATTTCTTAGTCTCTACGAAGCGGTAGCCTGGGATATCTTTCTTCGGTTGATCCCCTTCTTCTGTTGGATAGTTTGGAATTTCTTTTCCGTCTTTATCCTTGAATGAAGTTTTCACTTTTTCATATACGTGTTCGATATCTCCGTTTGGAAGTTTCTTCGTTTCTACGAATCTGTATTCTGGAACATTATCTTTCTTCGGTGTTGTTCCTTTTTCTGCAGGATAATTTGGAATTTCTTTTCCTTCTTTATCCTTAAAGAAGGTTACAACTTGTCTATAGATGTGTCTTGTATTTCCATGCCCATCTGTTACTGTTTCTACATAACGATACTCAGGAATATCTTTCTTATCGACTGTTCCATCTACGCTTGGATATCCTTTAATTGGATTTCCATTTTCGTCTACAAATTCAGTTTCTGGACGTACAGTTGGTGTATATTTCGCATAAATATTTTTACCATTTGCATCTTTACGAACTACTACGATTCCTCCACCAGTTCCTACATAATCTTGTTCTGGGGTAAATGTAACTTCACCTTCTGGAGTAATTGTGTACGTACCTTCTCCTGGTACTACTTTTGTAGTTTCTCCACCTTCAAATGTAGGCGGTACAGTCTTATCAACATCACCTTCGAATACTGGTGTTCCTGATTGAGGTTGGTTTTTAGCTCCTTCTGATGTTACGTCTTTAGTTTTTGTTTCACCTAATACTGTTGGGGTATAGTTAGCTGTTGCTTCTAAACCATTTTTATCAACACGTTTAACCGTTACACCTTTCGCTTCTCCTACAAAGTCTTTTTCTGGTGTGAATGTTACAACACCTTCTGGAGTCACTGTATATGTTCCTTCTCCTGGTACTGTAACTGTATCAACAGAATTTCCTGTCTTAGGATCTACTAATTTAGCTGGGACTGTATTGTCAATTTCAACAGTTTTTTCTACACCTTTTACAGTTGTTGTTCCTCCTGTAAATGTTGGTGTTCCTGATTGAGGAGTGTTCTTAGGTCCTACTGAAGTTGTATCTTCACCTTCTGGCGATACCCCTACCACAGTTGGCGTATATTTCGCTTCTGCTGGTGTACCGTTCTTATCATAACGTTGAACTGTTACTCCTGTTGCTGTTCCTGTGAATGTTTTTTCTGGTGTGAATGTTACAGTTCCGTCTGGAGCTACTGTATATTTCCCTTCTCCTTCTACCACTACTGGATCAGTTGTTGGTTTTCCAGTTTTCGGATCAATTAATTTCGCTGGTGCATTTTCATCAATCTCTACTGTTTTTTCTACGCCATTGATTGTTGTTTTTCCTCCAACAAATTCTGGTTTTCCAGTTTGAGGCGCACCTTGAATATCTTTAGATTTTGCTGGTTTTGCTGTTGGTGTTACCCCTTTAACTTTAGGAGTGTACCTTGCTTCTACTCGTGTACCATTCGCATCTTTCACTTGAACAGATACTCCTGTCGCAACTCCTGTAAACTCAGGTTTTGGCGTAAATGTTACTTCACCTGTAGTTGGGTTAACAGTATACGTCCCTTCTCCTGGTACTGTTACAGAGTCTGCTGGGTTACCATCTAGATCAATTAATTTCGCTGGTTGTGCAGCATTAATTGTAATTGGAACTTCAGGATTTCCTGGTTTGAATACTGGTGTTCCTTTTTGTTCAGCACCTTGGATATCTTCAGATTTAACATCTTCTCCTGTTGGTTTAACTGGAGTTACTGTTGGTGTGTACTTAGCCTTAGCAGGTGTACCATTTTCATCTAAGCGTTGAACTTCAATACCTGTTGCTTTTCCAGTGAATTGTGGTTCTGGTTGGAATTTGATACTTCCATTTGGTTCGATTGTATACGTTCCTTCACCATCTACTGTTACAGATTCTACTGGTTTACCAGAAACTGGGTCGATTAATTTCGTTGAAGTTTCAACAATCGGTACTCTTGAATCTCCTGCTGTAAATGTTGGAGTTCCAAATTGAGCTTTCCCTTGTATATCTGTTGTTTTAGCTGGTGTTGCCATTGGTTTAATAGGTGTGATATTTGGAGTATACGTTGTTTTTACTGTTGTTCCATTAGTATCTGCCGCTTGAATCGTTACCGGTTGAACAGTTCCTACATAAGTTTTATTCGTTGGTGTAAATACCGCCGTTGCTTTTCCATCCACTACTTTTAGTGTATAAGTACCGACAACATCTCCTGCTGGATTTTTAGCTGGTACTGAACCTGCTGGTTGTCCATCTTCACCTAATAGTTTGAATGAAGCAGGATCAATTGCTACTGATTTTTCTGTTCCATTTACATTCGCCTTACCTGCTGCAAATGTTACTTCTTTCGATTGTTCTACCCCTTGTACATCTGTTGATTCTGCTGGCTTAGCCGTTGGTTTAACTCCTACGATTACTGGAGTATATTCCGCAGGTACTTTTGTTCCATTCGTATCTTGGCGTTGAACCTTCGCTGGTTGAACTGATCCTACATATGTTTTATCCGTTGGTGTGAATGTAATTACTCCTGTTTGTGGATTGATTGTATATGTTCCAATTTCTTTTCCTTCAGGAGTTTTTGCAGGAATTGTTGTTTCATCTGTTGGTTGTCCATCTACGATGAATTTCGGTGGTACATTTTCATCAATTGGCGTATCTTCACGTCCAGGTTTGAAGTATGGTTTACCATTTTGAGTTTCACCTTGAACTCCTGTTGTAACATTATCAAATCCTTCTGGTGGATTCAATGAGAATGTTTGTTCACTCTCAGCATCTCTAACTTCACGAGCTCTCTTAATATAATTTGCAGATAAGTTATAAAGAGTATCTGCTAACTCTTTGTGTGTGCCGTAACCATCTAACATAATTCTTTCACTAATTTCAGCACACTTCTGTTGATATGATAAAACAAAACCAAAGTTTAATCTATCTTTAATAGACTCCATAATGAATAATGCTTCATCATATGAAATCTCTATTTTTCTAGCTGGTGGAATCATCTCCTTAACTAGAATATTATTATCAGGTCTCTCTGCAACATATAAGTCTATAATAGACTGATTATGATAATTCTCATTTAAAATAGCTTCTATTGTATGTCTAATAATTTGTATCTTAGCAACCAACTTAGGATGCTCATTATAAGTATCTGTAGTAAGGTCTATCGCACTTACTAGTTTATAAATCAGTGTGAGATTCTTCCTATTCTTCAACACACTATTTTCTTTAAAATTTAATATTCCTAGAATACCATCTAAGAATTCATGATCCAAATCCATTTGAATCTTATTGCAATCAATAGCCTGTAAATTGTCCATTTTATATACCTCCTGTATAAAAAATATAATCGTTAAATGTTATATAGATGTCATCTACAGAATAAAGTCCTACAGGAAGAAAAAAGGAAGCCCCTATTGGGCTTCCTCTTCATCACCTCCTTCCTCAACTTCTTGGCTATCGGACTGGGTATCGGTATAATACCAATACCCGTCCTCCCCCTGAACAATTTTGCCAGACTTAATGAGTCTGGCAACCTTCACAGCATTCCAGATGTCAGCGGCTAACCTAATGCCGCCATAAACAGCCAAGATGTTCTTGGCTGTCTCAACTTTTCTAGCTGTTGATGCAGCACTCTTAAGTGCTGTTGTTGTCATTGCTGTCGTCTGTGATGCTTTCTTAAAGAACTTCATAGAGTTCTCCTTTCTCCCCGTCAAGCCGTTAGGTCAGCTTTAATATTTTTGTTTTGATTACACCTAAATGATATATGTCTATATATATTGAATATACGGATTTATCTATGTTCCTTTAATATTAAACAACTTTATATGTAGATATATGTATTATCACCTATATCTACATATTCACTTATTCTTTATTCTGTTCTCTATATCTGTGTAATAATTCTTTCTTGAGCTTTAACTCTATTTCCTTCTTCAATCCAGTGTCCACGCACATTGAATATTTCTCTAAGAAGTTTCCAACTAATTGGAAGTTGTCAAATAGATCATCAACTATCTGAGTCTCTAATCTAGGGTTATTATAATCTGAGTATCTAATGAAATCATCAATACTTCCATTCATAGAACTAATGATATCATCAATGATTGTATACATATTACTCAGAATAATAGATAGATTCTCATCACTTAAATTTACCTTATAATTAGATTCTGTAAGGTTATTAGTTGATTCTAACATATTGACATATTTATCCATATTCCTATCTAAGATATTTCCACAATATGCTGAGAAATTATGCTTAATATTTAATATGAAATATCTATATGTCATATGTATTCTATCTAACAATGTGCTGTAATCTAAATTATTAGCATCTACAAATTCAACATCTAAGTATGCTCTAAAGAACTCCAACATCTTACTCATAAATTCTC
>ENA-OWND01001300-OWND01001300.1-metagenome-genome-assembly--contig:-NODE-1300-length-15488-cov-8.341022_pt1 | contig 15488 bp, 11 predicted proteins | sample MGYA00245342_ERZ651119 | MGnify/ENA primary metagenome ERZ651119 (study PRJEB26857, sample SAMEA4031756) | metagenome | biome: human; feature: oral; material: saliva | place: Philippines | collected 2014...
CAGCACATCTGCTCAACAATCGAACAAAATCAGTCAAGGACTCTAATGACCGATTAGGGATAAAACGGCATCGCGGTTTATTGACCGATTTCCTCTATAAATATTGGTGTTCGGTAAACAAATTATAGCGACGAATCGAGTAGGATGAAACGTGTAGGGACATGATTTATCACGTTCCGCCTCAGCGCAGAGTCCATTGCACGAACTGTTTGTTTCTCGGAGATTGCGGAACGTGATAAATTATGTCCCTTCGCCGTCCGGCAAATGCCGACCCTTTCCCGGCTCGTGGAAGACACAAAACTAAAAGGAATATTTTTAGTAACGCTTACTATTTGAAAGCAAAGTAAGCCCCTATTGGCTATACGTGCCGATAGTGCCGATAAATAAAGCTTGCAGAACTTTCAATCAGTTTTTACCCGACACCAATTATAATTCAATAACAGAAGATCTATTAATCCATCACATCAATCTGCAACCCGATGTGTACGATACAAAAGCTATGCCCGATGCGGAATAATCTTTACAACGATTTTTGTCATTTCTAAAACCGCCGTTTCTTGGTTCAAGAAGCTATGGTTTTAGCACCAAGAAACGGCGGTTTTAGGCGCAAGAAACGATGAAATCAGAAACAAGAAAAGCGCCTTTCGAACTTACTAAGAATCAGATAGTTAGAAAAGCACTTCGAGAACTTCTATTCAAAAAGTAGAAAAGGCGGTCAGTGAATAATATTTACACTATTACATCATGAAACGAGGATGCTAAACATGAACATTACAAAAGGTTCATATTATTGGTTTGCCGCCAACGGCAAACACAACAAGCATACGTTCTGACTACGTGTTGATATTCTTCCCACAGAAATAAAATAAAACAAATAATATAAGGAAACTATAGAAAATTTTAATAACTTTGCCAAAACATCAATAGAAAACTATGGGGAAATGGTAGAATCACTGAATCTGAACAATAAAATTGTCATCTATCAGAGTGAAGATGGCGGAATCCAACTTGATGTAAAGCTGGAAGGAGAAACCGTGTGGCTTAATCGTCAACAGATGGCAGAACTCTTCGGCAGAGACGTGAAAACTATTGGCAAACACATTAACAATGCATTGAAAGAAGAATTGAACGATGGAATTTCAACTGTCGCAAATTTTGCGACAGTTCAAAAAGAAGGATCAAGACTCGTAAGCCGCGATATAGAATACTATAATCTCGATATAATTATATCCGTTGGCTACCGCGTAAAGAGCAGGCGAGGTGTAGAGTTTAGACGATGGGCAAACAGCATTTTGAAACAGTATCTTATCAAAGGCTATGCCGTGAACGAGCGTATCCGCCAGCTACAGATAGCCGAACTGCGTCAGTTGGTTCAGGTGGTGGGCAGGACCATAGTACAGCAAACTGTTCCCACAACCGACGAGAACCATGCTCTATTTGATGTGGTTTTGGATTACACATACGCTCTTGACACTCTTGACGACTACGACTACCAACGATTGAACATCAATAAGACCACCAAAGAGGAACCCTTCCATGCCACTTACAAGAACGCCATGTACGAGATAGATATGCTCCGTGAAAAGTTTGGTAGCTCTACACTCTTTGGCAACGAGAAGGACGACTCCTTCAAGAGCAGCATCGGACAAATATATCAGACCTTCGATGGTGTGGAACTCTATCCCAGCGTGGAGGAGAAAGCCGCCATGCTTCTTTATCTTGTCACCAAAAACCATTCGTTCAGTGATGGAAACAAACGTATCGCTGCCACACTCTTCCTTTGGTTTATGAACAATAATGGCATCCTCTATCGTAAGGACGGCTCAAAGCGTATCGCCGACAATACCCTCGTGGCGCTTACCTTGATGATTGCCGAAAGCCGGACAGAGGAAAAAGATATAATGGTGAAAGTTGTTGTGAACTTAATCAATAAAAGTAACTAACCTTCATTCCGCAACACTTTCATTTAAACATTTTAATAAACACCTGAGCAACAAAAAGTTGTTTAGGATCTTGTTATGTCGGAAAATTCACTTAACTTAGTGTTACAAAATAAAACAACTTTAACAACTGACATGGCAAATATACAAATAAAAGAACAAGGTAAACAAGATGTTGCCGCCAACGGCAAACACAACAAGCATACGTTCTGACTACGTGTTTACGTAAAAGAAATAAAAAAGCTATATTTCCTTGGTAGAGTGAAAATATATTCTTATTTTTGCATCTGATACATCAACTACCGAAGATGAGAAAACAGCTGAACAACGCGTTCAAGATTGCATTATCCGTTTTCCTTGGCGGAGCAATACTCTATTGGATGTACCGCGATTTCGATTTCGGTGCAGTGCAGGATGTGATATTATATAAAATGAACTGGTGGTGGATGTTGCTGTCGTTTCCTTTCGGCATTATGGCGCAGACATTCCGTGGCTGGCGCTGGAAACAAAGCCTCGAACCTCTTGGAGAGAAGCCTCGCACAACAACAAGTATCAATGCCATTTTCCTCTCTTATGCCGTCAGTCTTGTCATTCCTCGCATTGGAGAATTTGCGCGCTGCGGAGTGCTGACGCAAAAAGACGGCGTATCATTTCCGAAAGCATTAGGCACGGTAGTGACGGAACGCGCTATCGACTCGCTACTGGTAATGCTGATAACTGCCACGGTGATGATTATACAGATGCCACTCTTCGATAGATTCTTCCTTCACACAGGAACAGATTTCGGTGCAACATTCCGCAGATTCTCATGGCAAGGGTATTTCGTGACAGCCATCTGCGCCGTTGCCGTCGTGATATTACTTTACCTCCTGTTGCGCCGGCTGTCGATATACGACAAGGTAAAGACCACGCTGAAGGGAATAGCCGAAGGAGTGATGTCACTGAAAAACGTGAAGAACGTACCGTTGTTTCTTTTCTTCACCGTCGGTATATGGGTGAATTACTTCCTGCACTATTACCTCACCTTCTTCTGCTTTGAGGCAACTGCCAACCTTGGATTAATGTGCGCGTTGGTGACATTCATCGTCGGCAGTATCGCCGTGATAGTACCAACACCCAACGGTGCCGGGCCCTGGCACTTCGCAGTAAAGACAATGCTTATTCTATATGGCGTGGCTGACGATGCCGCACTGTATTTCGTACTGATTGTACACACCGTGCAGACGCTGCTCGTCGTCGCACTCGGCATATACGCATGGATGAGACTATCACTGTTAAAAAAGAACTATAACAACATCAACTTATAATTTTAAAGCTATGAGTGAAATTAAAAATTTAAAACCTGAGTGCATCTGGAGGAACTTCTACGCACTCACACAAGTACCTCGTCCTTCAGGACATCTTGAGAAAATTCAGAAATTCCTGCTCGATTGGGCAAAGAACACCGGTATAGAGGCTTTTCTCGATAATGCCGGCAATGTGATAATGCGCAAGCCTGCAACTCCGGGAATGGAGAATCGTAAAGGCGTGATAATGCAGGCTCACATGGATATGGTGCCTCAGAAAGCTCTCACATCAAACCATAATTTCGAGACAGACCCTATAGAGACACATATAGAAGGCGACTGGGTGTATGCCAACAACACCACTCTTGGCTCTGACGACGGTATGGGCGTAGCAGCGATAATGGCTGTCATGGAGTCAACAGACATAAAGCACGGACCACTGGAGGCACTCATCACCGCCGACGAAGAGACGTCAATGATAGGCGCAAACGCCCTTGAGCCCGGTATGCTCAATGGCGATATACTCCTGAATATAGACACCGAGAAAGAAGGTGAGATGATAATCGGTTCAGCAGGAGGTATAGACGTAACCGCATCAATGGAATACAAAGAGACAGAAACCGACCCCGAGGATGTTGCTATCAAGCTGACTGTAAAGGGACTAAAGGGCGGACACTCCGGTATAGAGATTGGTCTTGGTCATGCAAATGCCAACAAGCTGTTGGTTCGCGTGGTACAGGATATGATTTGTTCTGACGAGGCCCGCCTCTGCTCTTGGCACTGCGGAAATATGCGCAACGCCATCCCATTCGAGGGAAGCGTAATATTGACACTACCTGCAGAGAACGTAGAGTCAGTAAAGGCTGCAGCAAAAGACTGGGAGGAGACCTTCAATCATGAGTTTGCAGGCATCGAGAACCATATCAGCGTTATCGTTGAAGACGTGGAAGCACCCAAGAAGCAGGTTCCGGAAGAGATTCAGGACAACCTCGTTGATGCCATCTACAGCTGCCACAACGGTGTGATGCGTTACATCCCGACTATCCCATCGATTGTAGAGACATCAAGCAACCTCGCTATTATTGACATCGAAGACGGTAAGGCAAAGGTAAAGATTCTTGCACGCTCATCTTCTGAAAGTCAGAAAGAATTTATCGCAACAACGCTCGAGAGCGCATTCTCCATGGCAGGCATGAACGTTGAAATGGGTGGCAGCTACATGGGCTGGGATCCAAATCCAAACTCTGAGATGATAAAAATCATGGAGAACGTCTACCTGCGCGAGTTCGGCAACAAGCCAGTAGTAAGCGTTGTCCACGCAGGACTGGAGTGTTCTATCATTCTCAGCAAATATCCTGGACTCGACGTTGTCAGCTTCGGTCCAACACTCGAGAGCCCACACACAGCAAAGGAGCGCTGCCAGATAAGCACAATGCCAAAATTCTGGACTCTGCTGGTAAAGACACTCGAGGAAATTCCTGCAAAATAATCGCAGTCATTTCTTAATGTCAGGCTGACAATGACAATCCTGGCAATGAAAAAATACACCTATTATATATATGGGACAGTCAGCAGTGGCTGTCTCATATTCGTTCTTTTTACCAGAAAAAACGGAAAAAGGAGAAAAAAGACAATACATTTGTCTTGCATATAGATTTTTTTTCGTAATTTTGCAGACGCATATTATTTCTAATATGGGCTATTATTGACCGCTACGGTTATGTTGCTGTTTGCAGGCATATAGACTGATGTTTCATCAAAGGCGCAGCAAGCTATATTGACAGTAAACATCAGAAAAGACATCAGCAAACGTGCAACAACCGAAAGGAAGAAAAGATAAAAACAAAAAGAGACGCCCTTACATCCGAACAATCGGCATAGGCATAATATAAATTACAAATGGACGATTACCACGCGAATAGTTTTAATTCATAGGCGTGAGGCTGCTATGCCTCTCGTCTGATTATTTACAGAGGTTTAGCAGACAATGAAGACATTTTGGAGCATTACCGGTTGCCTGAAGCAGATCCCTGAGTGGCAACCAAACTGCTGGATACAGGTCACCTGTCCGACAGACGAAGATATCGAAGAACTCGAGAGAACATACGAAATACCAGATTATTTCATATCGGATATCTCCGATACCGATGAGCGTGCCCGTTACGAATACGACGACGGATGGATGCTGATAATCCTGCGAATACCTTATGTCAAGGAAGTTCGTTCGCGCACACCGTATACCACCGTGCCACTCGGTATCATCCATAAACGCGACGTCACCATAACCGTATGTTTCTACGAGACAAACATGATGATTGACTTTGTCAGTTTTCAGCAGAAACGTGCCACAGGCTTCACCGACTACGTTGATATGATATTCCGACTGTTCCTGTCATCTTCAGTATGGTATCTGAAGCGACTGAAGCAAATCAGCGCACTCGTGGAGAAAGCAAAACTCAACCTCGACCATAACGTGAACAACGAAAGTCTTATCGGTCTTTCACGCCTGCAGGACTCGCTTACATATTTCCAGACATCAATCCGTGGCAACGAGAACCTCCTCGCAAAACTGAAGTTCAAGCTGCAGGTCGATGAGCTGGACGCCGACCTCATCGAGGACGTAAACATCGAGATGAGTCAGGCAAGAGAGACGACAAACATCTATTCTCACATTCTCGAGAGCACGATGGACACATACCAGAGTATCATAAATAACAACATGAATACCGTAATGCGTACACTCACATCCGTAACAATCATGTTGATGGTGCCGACACTTATCACCTCTGCCTTCGGTATGAACCTTATCAACGGCATGGAAAATTCCACTATAGGATTCATTACCGCAATAGCAGTTTCTATCGTGGTGACACTCGTGTCGTGGTTTATACTCAGAAAGAAGCACTTACTGTAATCACACACCTTTATAATAAGCCCAGAAGCACCTTGACGACATATCAGGGTGCTCTAATCGTCGTGTATACAAGTGTTTTTCAGGTACACAAATAAAAAATCAGCACAAACATTAGGTAGTTTGATTTTTTTTCTTTAAGTTTGCAGAACTAATTGTTATAATTCATCGATTCATTAACTAAAAAATTTGTAAATGATGGACTCTCAAGAGAATGTCCTTTCTCAGGACAATTTGGAAGAAGCACAGTCAAACGAACAGACTGTAGTAGAAAACAGTGAAACTCCTGCCAAACGCATCTATACCACAAAGGAAGAAATAGTGGAAAGAGCCAAGGAAATAGAAGCAAGCGACGATGTTGTCAGCCGCGACGAACTCGATTTGCTGAAAAACGTTTTCTATAAACTGCTGTTCGCCGAGCGTGAAGAGAAACAAAAAGAATACACTGAAGCTGGAGGAGACCCAGCCTCTTTCGTGCTCGAAGCTGATCCCATGGAAGAAACGTTTAAGGCTACAATGGCTTTAATACGCGAAAAAAGATCAGCAGCCTTCCAAAAACAGGAAAACGAAAAACAGGATAACCTGAAAAGGAAACTTGAGATAATAGAGAAAGTAAAAGAAATGGCTACCTCTCCTGATGAAGCCAACAAGTCGTATAAAGAGTTTAAAGCACTTCAGGAAGAATGGAAGACAATAGGTGCTGTGCCCGCGGAGAAGTCCACAGAGACATGGCGTAGTTATCAGCACATCGTAGAACAGTATTACGACCTGCTGAAACTGAATATCGAAGCACGTGAATATGACTTCAAGAAAAACCTCGATCTGAAGACAAAACTATGCGAGGCTGCAGAGCGTCTGGCAGGCGAGAAGGATGTCGTCAGCGCATTCCACCAGTTGCAGGAACTACATAACGAATACCGCGAGATAGGACCAGTGGCAAAGGAACTCCGCGAGGAGATATGGGCACGCTTCAAAGCAGCGTCAACCATTATCAACAAAGCTCATCAGAAGCACTTCGAGGAATTACGCGCCGGCGAAGAGGAGAACCTGAAAAAGAAGACAGAATTCTGCGAACAGGCAGAGGCTATATGCGACGCACCTAATGAGAAAAACTCTGATTGGGAAGAGCATTCAAAGCAAATCATCGCCCTTCAGGCTGAGTGGAAGACGATTGGCTTCGCTCCACAGAAGATGAACGTGAAGATATTCGAACGATTCCGCGCCGCATGCGATAAGTTCTTCACTGCAAAGGCTGAGCACTACAAGCAGATGAAAGAAGCTTTCAACGAAAACATTGCAAAGAAGCAGACTATCATCGAGAAGGCTAAAGAACTGGCACAGAGCACAGAGTGGCGTTCTACCGGCGATAAATTGATAGCACTCCAGAAGGAATGGAAGACTATCGGTGCCACGCCAAAGAAAATCGGTGACCAGCTTTGGGCAGAGTTCCGTGCAGAATGCGATAAGTTCTTCGACGCCCGCAACGCAGCAAACTCCGGCACACGCAATGCCGAGAAAGAGAATCTTGAGACAAAACGCGGTCTTATAGAGAAAATAAAAGCCCTCGCAGAGGAAGCAACAGAAGGTCTTCAGGAAAAGATTCAGGCACTTCAGGAGGAGTACAACAATGTAGGACATGTGCCATTCAGGGACAAAGATAAGCTTTATCAGGAATATCGTTCAGCACTCGACCTTGTCTATGGCAAGGTACGCGCAGCAGGACGCAGCCGTCGCCTCGAAGGATTCAAGGCAGCAATCAGCCGTCGCGGAGATGAGTCTGCTGACAACGAGCGTTCTCGCCTGCTCCGTACTTACGACATTCTGAAGCAGGAGATAATCACATACGAGAACAATCTCGGTTTCCTCTCAGCAGCAAGCAAACAGGGCAATGCCCTCGTTGACGAGATATCACGTAAGATAGAAAAGCTTAAGGACGAGCTTCAGTTCACACGAGATAAGATAAAAGCTATTGACGAAAATAACAAAGAGCATGAATAGCGCTTTACTATCATAATAAGATAGCAAAACATATAAGGAGTCCGCACTACTTCGAACTCCTTATTTTTTGTATGTTTTTCCCGAGAAAAAATTGCGTATCTTCGAAAGATTATATACTTTTACAGACAAAATAAAACAGTATGGAAATTATGAAAAAACGTTTTAGAATAATTTCAACTCTCATCCTGATGTCAATCGCATGTCAGTCATACGCACAGTATTTTTACATGATGATCATACCTTATACACCTCCGCGCAATATGCTCTATGACTCAAAACCCCTTGGCTTAAACTATATTCCATGGAGCAAGTACGGCCTCAACACCAGCCTGCTGCACGGAATAAGGCAAAACTCCGATACGCAAGACCTTTACATGAGTTATTATTCCCGTCCGGAACTCACAGAGAAGAAGATAGGAAACACCAAATACCGTTATTATACAAACGCATCTTATATCTATGCGCTTGACAGTTGGATAAACAAAGAATCGAATACTCCCAACATAAAGGAAATCTGTCAGATAAATTTCGACCTTCGGGAGATGTGCTCACGAAAGGCTCTTATCGACTACAACACAAACGGCAATATGAACATTGAGGACAACTATGCTACCTACGATAACGAATTCACAAGACTTTCAAATGAATTTGAGGAGGCAATAAGCATTGACAATGATACCGACAAACTGAATGCGGTCAGCGATAGCATAAAGAAGAAGATCGACTCTCTGACGTTTGACCCGGAGGCTGCTGTTGCGAATCTCGAAGATAACAGCGGATGGACTTGGGGATTCGGCATAGAATCGCACATGCCATTCTCAGAATATGTAAGCATGGGCTACGGATTTGGATTCAACGGAGGATACATACAAAAGAGAAATCTGTTAGGCTTTGATATAAATATTGAGTTCTTTGAAAAATGCCAAGAAAACATAGTTACATCCAAAGGGACAATCTACGAGGGTGAGAACATGATGTCGGGAGCTATGTGCCTATTCTATGGCTACAGAGCGACAAACAACAAATCGGTAAATCTCACACCATTCGTCAATACCGGCGCTCGTTTCTACATCGGAGGTAGACCGAATTATTCGCAATACTGGAACGACACAAACGAGAAATCCGGCTTTACGCTTGGTGCAGGTGTGATGATTGATGTTCCTCTCAGCAGAAAAATTGATATAAGGATTTATGATAAAGACGAAATAAGTCGTTCAACAGGATTCTTCCGTATCAAACCTTATTTCTCAATGACCAACTTCAGTGGTGATATGGGATGGACGCCCTCATTTAATATCGCTATCGAATATTCTTTCACTTCATTAAAGTTGAAATAGCACAAAGTCTGCATTACCTCAAGTATTTACTTTATATTCACAGAATCTGAAGCATTAAACCCAAATCGGTCAATAGACCGCAGTGCCTTTTTATTTTAAACGAACAAAAGCTTTCCTACTGCTTTCGTCAGCTTGTGTGGCATATTAGCAGTCTTATTTCCTTGCCGTAGCCCACTACGCCTACGGTAACAAGACTGCTAATCTGCTCAACAATCAAACGAAATCACTTGGTAATCTATTGACCGATTCGGGTTAAACAACAAAGACATACATACACACAAAAAGCAAGGCTATGACCTTGCTTTGTTATGTTGGGATACCCGGACTCGAACCAGGAAAGGCAGGACCAGAATCTGCAGTGTTACCATTACACCATATCCCAATATTTTATCAGGAGCACCACCCCCGAAAGCACCTCTTGCGATTTGCAACTGCAAAGGTACAGTGTTTTTTTTTATCTTGCAACAAAACACGGAACTTTTTTCTGAAAAAAAGTCAAAAAACTTCCTTTTAAGGCATTTATTACCTGTATCAGTGGTTTGTTTGAAGTTTTTATGCTAACTTTGCATGGTAACAATTCAAACAAACAGTTATCGAATGAACGAAACACAAGCATTAGTAGATACCATTATTCTTGGTATACAAGAAAAGAAAGGTCATGGCATTACGGTTGTGGATTTATCCGAAATCGATGGTGCCATCACCAAATTCTTTATAATCTGCGAAGGAAATACTCCTTCGCAAGTCGAGGCTATCGCCGGCGAGGTGTCCGACAAGTGTCGCGAGAAACTCCGCGAAAAGCCGACAGCCTGCGTTGGTCTTGAGCAATCTATATGGGTAGCAATGGATTATGTTGATGTCATGGTACACATCTTTGTGCCCGAGACACGCGAGTTCTACGACCTTGAACACCTCTGGGAGGATGCAAAAATCACATATATCGAGGATATCGACTAAGCTTTAAGCTAAAGTGAGCGATATTCACATAATATAATACATTAACGATAAGTCTTAAGAAACAAATATTTATGAACAATAAAGACGAAAGACCAAAGATGCCTAAGTTCAATATGAACTGGATCTACACTCTGGTAATCATTGCCTTAGCGATACTTTTCTTCACCGGTGGAGGCGACGCTCTGGCATCAGGTAGCACAGCAGACAAGACATCATACACGAAGTTCAAGGCATATGTCGAACAAGGTTATGCCAGCAACGTCGTTGTCAACAAGACAACCAATACTCTGAAGATGTACGTAAAGGCAAAGCATACACGCGATGTCTTCAAGAAGGACATCCGGCAAATGGGCAGAGACTCGTTCGTTACCGTCGAATTCGGTAGCGTCGACGAATTAGAGCATTTCCTCAGCGAGCAACAGCAAGCAAAGAAAATCAATGAGTTCAGCTACGAGAACAAAAGCGGTAGCGGACTGATGAATATCCTCATTAACTTCGGTCCTATCATACTGCTTGTAATCTTCTGGTTCTGGATTTTCGGCAGAATGGGTTCCGGTGGCGGAGCCGGCGGTGGTGTGTTCTCTGTAGGCAAGAGCAAAGCAAGGATGTACGAGAAGGGCGGCGACCTTGGAATCACCTTTAAAGATGTTGCAGGACAAGAGGGCGCCAAGCAAGAAGTGCAGGAGATAGTGGAATTTCTCAAGAATCCGGGTAAATATACCGAGCTCGGCGGAAAGATTCCACGCGGCGCATTGCTCGTAGGTCCTCCGGGAACAGGTAAGACTCTCCTTGCAAAGGCTGTTGCAGGCGAGGCAGGAGTGCCGTTCTTCTCAATGTCGGGAAGCGATTTCGTCGAAATGTTCGTCGGTGTAGGAGCAAGCCGCGTACGCGACCTTTTCAATCAGGCAAAGGAGAAGAGCCCTTGTATCATCTTCATCGATGAGATTGATGCCGTAGGTAGAGCACGCTCGGGCAAGAACTCAATAGGCGGAAACGACGAGCGTGAGAACACCCTCAATGCCCTACTTACAGAGATGGACGGTTTCGGAACCAACAGCGGCGTGATAATACTCGCTGCCACGAACCGTGCCGACATGCTCGACAAAGCCCTGCTGCGTGCAGGACGTTTCGACCGCCAGATCCACGTCGACCTCCCTGACCTGCAGGAGAGAAAGGAGATATTCCTTGTTCACCTCAAACCATTGAAGACCGACAAGAGTCTCGATATCGACTTCCTCGCTCGTCAGACCCCCGGCTTCTCAGGAGCCGACATTGCAAACGTATGCAATGAGGCTGCTCTCATCGCAGCCCGCCACGACAGCAACACGGTGTCAAAACAGGACTTCCTTGATGCCGTTGACCGCATCATCGGTGGTCTGGAGAAAAAGACTAAGGTAATAACAGTAGCCGAGAAGCGTGCCATCGCTATCCACGAGGCAGGTCACGCCACCATATCATGGTTCTGCGAGCATGCCAACCCTCTCGTTAAAGTGACGATTGTTCCTCGCGGTCAGGCTCTTGGCGCTGCATGGTATCTGCCTGAAGAGCGCCAGATAACAACCAAGGAACAGATGCTCGACGAAATTTGTGCCCTCCTCGGAGGTCGTGCTGCAGAGGACGCATTCATAGGACATATCTCTACCGGAGCCATGAACGACCTTGAGCGCGCCACAAAGAGCGCCTTCGGCATGGTGGCATACGCAGGAATGAGCGACCGCCTGCCAAACATCTGCTATTACAACAACGACGAATATTCATTCCAACGCCCATACTCTGACACCACGGCAAAGATTATCGACGATGAGGTGTTGAAACTCGTAAACGACCAATATGCACGTGCAAAGCAGATTCTCGAAGAGCACAAGGAAGGTCATAACGAACTGGCTGAACTGCTCATCACCCGTGAGGTCATCTATGCAGAAGATGTGGAGCGCATCTTCGGCAAGCGTCAATGGGTAAGCCGCACAGAGGAAATAATCGAGGCAAACGAAGCACTGAAGGCAGAAAAAGAAAGAGAACAGGCAGAAAAACTGGCTCTGGAGAACATGCCCGAGGAGGTGCGCCGTGCTCATGAGGAGTTTATGAAGCACGCCAATGACAACCGCACAACCGCTGACGCGTCACAGGATGGCAATTACAATAAGAGCGAAAAATCAACAGACAACGAAAAAGACAATGAGTCAAAAGCTTAAAAATCTTATAGTCCGTTCCATAAGCGGTGCAGCCTTTGTGGCAATCATGATAACCGGCATGCTGAATTTCACAGCGATGTTGTTTCTGTTCACACTCATTATCGGTGCGGCAATATGGGAATTCACCGGTCTTGTCAACGAGCGCGACGGCATCACCGTCAACCGCTTCATCTGCTCCGCTGCAGGAATGTTCCTGAATCTGGCAATGGCAGGATTCTGCTCAGGTCTTACCCCGGCGATAGTATTCGTGCCATATCTCATCACAATCATCTATCTCTTCGTGTCGGAGCTATACCTCAAGCAAGAAGATCCTATCCACGACTGGGCGTATGCCATGATGAGTCAGCTCTACATTGCCCTGCCGTTCGCATGTATCAACATTCTTGCGTTCACCACAGGTGAGTTCTACTGGCTTATGCCACTCAGTGTTTTCATATTCCTATGGTGCAATGACAGTGGCGCCTACCTCGTCGGTTCACTTATCGGCAGGCATAAGCTCTTCCCACGCGTAAGTCCCGGCAAGAGCTGGGAAGGCAGCATAGGCGGCGGAATCGTGGTTTTGGCTGTAGCAGCCCTGCTCGGCAGTATCGAGCCGACGACAGCAGAAGGAATAGGACGTTCAGGAATGAGCATCATCGAATGGATGGGACTGGGATTGGTTGTTGTGGTGTTCGGTACATGGGGTGACCTTGTGGAGAGTCTTTTCAAACGCACTCTCGGCATAAAAGACTCCGGCAATATCCTACCGGGACACGGAGGTATGCTCGACCGCTTCGACTCCTCACTGATGGCAATACCGGCATCAGTGGTCTATATCTACACGCTCGGTTTTATCTAAGCCAAATCAGTTAATAGATTCCTAACTGTTTTTGTCTGATTGTGTAGCAGCCCGACAGTCTTGTTACCGTGGGCGAAGGGGCGTGATTTATCACGTTCCGCTTCAGCGCAGAGTCCATTACGCGAGTTATTTGTTTCTCTGAGATTGCGGAACGTGATAAATCACGCCCCTTCGCCTGCCGGATTGCTTGTTTACAAGAGGATTTCTTAAGCGTGATAAATCACGACCATACAGGTTTCATCCTACTCGATTCATCGCTATAATTTGTTTACCGGACACCAATATTTGATAATAAAAACGCACTGCGGTCTATTGATCGATTTAGTGTTAACAGCGTCATACCCTGCCATCTCTTAGCAGACGACACATTATACGGGCGGCATTGTCGGAAGCGACAGTGTCGCCTAATTGTTTCTGCACAGCTCTGTACCCCTCGAGCATTGTCTGCCGAGCAGCCTCTCCAGGCAGAATACGGTTCAGTTCCTCACGAATAAGTGAGGCTGTAAAGCGGTCAGCCATCATCTCACTGACCACCTCACGGTCGGCAATAAGATTGACTAAAGAGATGTATTTCACCTTAAAGAAACTATCCCACAGCCATCGGGTAAGGCGTGGCAGAGGGGTCTTATACAACACCACCTGCGGAACAGAGAAGCAACACGTCTCAAGCGTTGCCGTGCCACTGGTGACAAGAGCCGCCTTGGCATGAGCCAGAAGCGGGAATGTAGCATCTCTCACGACACGTATATCTGTGCCGTCAATATACTGACTATACACCTCATCGCTTATCGAAGGCGCACCTGCCACTACGAGCGTGTAGCTATCCAAAAGGTGCCGTGTAGTTTCAATCATCATCGGAAGGTTAGCGTTTATCTCCTGCATTCGTGAACCTGGCAGCAGGGCGATAAGCGGTTTGTCGTCAAGTTGATGTTTCTGACAGAAATCACTCTTTGTCTCCTTATATCCGGATAGAAATTCCGCCACCTCATTAGCCGTCGGATTACCCACATAATGCACCGGGTAATCATGTCTCTGCTCAAAGAACGGCACCTCGAAAGGCAATATCGAGAACATCTCGTCGACATCACGCTTTAAGTTTTTTATGCGTCCTTCCTTCCACGCCCATATCTTCGGACTGATGTAATAGAATATACGTGTGGAGAAGTGTCCCGCTTTCTGCTCATCACGGAGAAACCGCGCTATGTTGAGATTGAAACCGGCATAATCTACAAGAATCACCACATCCGGCTGCCACATTAGTATGTCGTCCTTACACTGGCGCTGTGCCTTTAGAATCGTCGGCAGATGTATAAGCACAGGAATGATGCCCATGTAGGCTATTTCCTTGAAATGTCGCACACGACACCCACCTTCGGCAGTCATCAGGTCGCCTCCGAAGAAGCGAAACTCTGCCTCAGCATCTTCTTTCTTCAATGAGCGCATCAGACGCGAAGCATGCAGATCGCCCGACGCCTCGCCGACTATGAGATAGTATTTCATCGCCTACAGAAATTAAAGAGAATCAAAACAAACTCAGTTCGCGTAACGCCTTATGATCGGTGAGGTCGACTGTCAGCGGTGTGACTGCACAATAGCCGTTGGCAAGTGCCCAGGCGTCAGTGTCGTCAGCCTCAGGCTCATCATTCTGATAGAAGCCCGTCATCCAGAAATAATCATATTCTCCACGCGGATGAGTGAAGCGTTCCACCTCCTTGCGCCAGTGTCCGTAAGCCATGCGACACCACCGCAGACCTTTATAATCGCCCGTGACAGGGAAGTTGACGTTAAGGCAGGTATAATGCGGAAGCCCCTTTTCAATCACACTCTCAACCAACTGACCGACAACGCCAGCCATCGGAGCGAAATCGGCATCCTCGCTGTAGTCGCACAGGCTGAACGCTATAGACGGAATGCCCTTCATCGCACCCTCGATTACCACGCCCACCGTGCCCGAATACTGTGCGTTCGTAGAGGTATGTAGGGGATATGCAAGGCACTATGGAAGGGGCGGCCATTATTTCTGGTACCA
>ENA-OWND01001302-OWND01001302.1-metagenome-genome-assembly--contig:-NODE-1302-length-15480-cov-9.130243_pt1 | contig 15480 bp, 13 predicted proteins | sample MGYA00245342_ERZ651119 | MGnify/ENA primary metagenome ERZ651119 (study PRJEB26857, sample SAMEA4031756) | metagenome | biome: human; feature: oral; material: saliva | place: Philippines | collected 2014...
TCTTGTTCTTTGATAATAAAACGACACTGCGGTCTATTGACCGTTTTGGGTTTATTTACCGGACACCAATAATAATAAATAAGGTGTGTAAGATACCGTGTAATATCCTGTGTATAGTCATTCTGTCGCATTGCTTTTTAATGGGATGACTATAATAAACTTAAAATCGGTCAAGAGCTGTAGGAGTGTGATTCATCACGTTCCGAATTCATAAAACAAGTATGAATGATGATTCCAAGAAAAACAACATGCGGCGAAATCCCTATGTGATGGAAGCCGCTGAGCCAAATTTTGCCTTATAAATGTCCATTAATATTTAGTAGTATATCCATTATTTTTTAGTAGACCGATGTTGGTGTTTGTCGTAATATGGTATGTCGATGCCGATGTCCGTCATCGTCGGAAATTGCTTTGTGAATCGTGCTGTTGTTTTTTATTTGATTCATATACAATAACAGCAATAAGAATCCGTTAGATAGATAAAGGAATTTTCATGTTGTGATTTGCTTAGGGAATTAACTGTATACTGCTCATGAAATCATTATCAGAATATCTCTCACGTATAGGAAAGTCTCGAGGTTTCGGCATTCAGTCGCCTTGGGCTTATAGCTTTGTTAAGGATGTTATTTCGGAGAAACTTCCATATTATGCCTATTCGGATATAGAGAATCAGTATCTTGACACTCGCGAGCAAAAGAAGCAAAAGCTATATTTCAGAGTGCGCAATTTCCTTCATGGTGCTCCTTTACGCATTGTCAGCATGAAGCAATATGCGACAGAAGATATTCTTTCCATCTGCTCCTCGTTGTCGATGAATGGAGTATTGGTTGTCGAGGACATTTTTTCCTCTGACAGAAACTATAGCCGTTGGTTGCAGTTGCGTGATTCCTGTTTGATAGGAATAACGTTCGACTTATATGATTTCGCTATCTGTTTCATGCCAAACGGAATGTATAAACAACATTATAAGTTGAATTTCTGACATTTTAGATTTGTTCTGCCATATATTAAGTATTATTTTCTTTAAATTCTCTTGGAGATTAGAAGAAAAATCGTATATTTGCAGCCAAAATAAACAAAACCGTTAAAGATATAACTATATGTATTGGACACTTGAACTTGCTTCGAAACTTGAAGATGCTCCATGGCCAGCAACAAAAGAAGAACTTATTGATTATGCCATCCGTTCCGGTTGTCCTCTTGAGGTTCTTGAGAATTTAGAGGAGATAGAGGATGAGGGAGATGTGTATGATGGCATTGAGGAAATATGGCCCGATTACCCGGATAAAGAGGATTTCCTTTGGGATGAGGAGGAGTATTAAACTCATTCAGTAATAAACTGTTGAAACAATAAGACAAGAATCTAATGCTGCTCTTGTCTTATTGTTTTTTATATGATATTCAGCGGTGTGGGAATTAGCGACAACGTCATTGTTCTGCGCCAACAGTAATAACTCGAATCATGCCGGATGATACATCTTGGGTTTAACTGCCGAAAGAGATGTAAACAATAACGTGACTACAAACTTTTTCCTGTTTCTTTTTTGTAATTGATTTTTTCTTTGTATATTTGTCGTATAAATATTTTAGTCAGATGAAAATCAGTAAAAAGGAAGTAATATCATGGTTTGGCATGCTGTTGGGTTGTAGCATTCTTGCAGCAGGTTTTGTGTTTTTCATTAACCCATACAACATTGTTCCAGGCGGAGTATATGGTCTGAGTATTGTGCTGCACAACCTTTTTCCCAGCATTCAGGTCGGTACTTTCGGTTATGTTTTTGACATTCCTTTGCTTATCATATCAGCTGTCTTCCTCGGTTCTAAGCTTGGTACGAAGACCTTTGTGGCGGCACTGACTACACCTTTGATTATGAATCTGATGTCAGTGCTGTCTTATCCTTCGAAGGAGGCATTGCACAGCCTCGACCCGACGCAGCTTCTCGGTGGTATGCTCAACATGAGCGACCAACTTATTCTGCCGGTAATAATCGGTTCTTTGCTTATCGGTGTCGGTTGTGGTATCGTTGTCAACTGCGGTGCCACTACCGGCGGAAGTGATATCGTTGCAATGATTCTGCAGAAGTATGCGAGGATAAAGTTCAGCAATGCTGTGCTGATGGTCGATGGCTTCGTAGTGCTTTTCGGTCTTGTAGTCCTCGGATTTGGCATCGGAAATGCCGAACCAAACCGTCAGGCAATATTCCTCTCTTTCTATTCTATGATAGCCATTTACCTCACTTCGCGAGTCATTGCGCGTGTTATTAACGGCACGAAAGACGACAAGATATTGTTCATCATCAGTGAGAATAACCTTGAAGACCTCTATAAGTATATCATAGAAGTTCTCGACCGCTCGGCAACGCTGGTAAAGAGCAAGGGCATATATTCCGGCGACGACAAAAGTTTTGTCTTCCTTGTGGTAAGCTATAAGCAGGTTCACAAGGTAAAACAGAAGGTAAAGGAAGTCGACGAGCGTGCATTCGTTGTTGTCACCGATGCCTACGATACCTACGGTGAGGGTTGGAAAGACCTGCCAAGCATGGGCGAGGTAATCCCAGAGTAGTCTATTGCGCAAAGAATAACATGGATATGTCAGCTGCTTCAGTATCTGCGTATTTGCATAGAAGGCAGCTTATCATCTCTCCACATGCGCGAACATTATCTATATTACCGTCGTATCCGTTTATGAAACACGCCAGATGACTGCTTTCGAGCGACAGTTTGGTGCGTTCGTGGTCGCTTGTTGGTGTACCGAATCCGCCTGCTTTATCGCGATACACCGGCATACCTTCAATGTTCAGTGTGCCCCTTCCTATACCCTCGTAAGGCTCATTCTCCGCGCCTATGCCCAATAAAACCTGTTTACCCTCGATTTTATCAAGGTCGAAACCGCCTATGCTGTAGCCATATCTTATAGATGCGAGATTGATAAGGTCGACAACGGTATTGACGGCATATAGCTCCTTGCCCTGAATAAGACGTCGGCAGAGCTGCTCATTGCTCGGACGATAGCGGCTTGGGTCCTTTCCGCACGCCTTGTATCCCTCGCGAGTGGCGAGTATTCCACTTCTCTGTTTGACCGTATCTGTTGTGAACTCCATACGCAGCCAGTCCGTAGCATTGTTGATTTCCTCCCATAGGGTATTGCTGTGCTCTGTATTCTTTATTGGGGCGAAGACCGCACATCCGCAAAATGCAGGACACGCTTGCTTAAATTCATCGGTAATAAGAATGTCGATCTGTCTCATTCTTTCTGTTGATTATAATATTATGAATGCAAAGATATGTATTCTTTTTGATTTTAGTGCTTTCGCAGGTGAATAATTGTTTTTCGTGCAAAAGTAGATTTTTACGAAACAGGCATCCGTGGAAACTGCAGACATCATAACTCCTCACAGTCATAAGCGATTGTGAGGAGTTTTTTCTTTGCCGAGACAATAAACAATGAAAAACCTCGTTATAATAAAGTGTTGAAATGTAAACATATCATAACCGTTCTTCTTGCTGTGCTCGCGCTTCAGACCCGTGCACAGTATGACCCGTTGTTCAGTCATTATTTCGATATGGAGCCGTCGTTCAATGCGGCTGCCGTAGGAAAGGAGACAAAGCTGAACATTGGTGTTGCTTATGGCATTCAGATGGCAGGATATGAGCGCAACCCGCAGTCGATGTATGCCTCGGCTGATATGCCATTCTATTTCATGCGGTCGTATCACGGCGCCGGCGTGCAACTTGTGAGCGACAAGATCGGATTGTTCAACCATACGCGCATAGAAGGACAGTATGCCTATAAGTTCAGACTTTTCGGCGGACAGATGTCGTTGGGCGTGCAGGCAGGACTTATCAGCGAGTCGTTCGACGGCAGCAAGCTCGACCTTGGCGACGCCAATGACCCAGCTTTCAGTTCATCGCAGGTCGAAGGACACCAGCTCGACCTCTCCGCCGGACTATACTATCGGCACGGACAGCTGTATGTCGGACTGTCGTCAACACATCTCAACGCCCCGCTCGTCGAACTCGGCGAAAACAATGAGTTGCAGATTGACCGCACATATTATTTTACAGGCGGATACAATATAAAGTTGAGAAATCCGTTCTTAACAATAAAACCGTCTGTTCTCTTCAGGACGGACCTTGTCGCTTACAGAGCAGATGTCACCGGACGATTGGTATATGCCACTGATAAGAAGATGATGTACTTAGGTGTCAGCTACAGTCCCGGTAATTCCGTGACATTGCTCGTTGGCGGTAATGTTCACGGAATAATGCTTGGCTATAGCTACGAATATTACACCAATGGCGTTGGAATGATTAATGGCGGTCATGAACTGTTCGTCGGTTATCAGATGGACGTCAATCTGTTTAAGAAAGGCAGGAACAAACACCAGAGTGTGCGCATACTATAGAATAGAAAATAAAAATATAATATACTTATGAAGAAATTGTTCATAATTCTTTGCATCACAGCAGCAACAGTATCGTTCGTCAGTTGTATGAGTGGCAGGAAGATGAGCTCGTCGGTAGGTTCAGGCGGTGAAGTGACCGGACTCGGCGGTCGTTCATTCACAGAGCCTACACCTTACGGCATGACCAAGGTGGCGCGTGGATATTTGAATATGGGTATAACCCAGCAGGACAGCCTGTGGGGCAAGGAGACGCCTACGAAAGAAATCTCTGTCGACGGCTTCTGGATGGACGAGACTGAGGTAACAAACTCAAAGTACAAGCAGTTTGTCATGTGGGTGCGCGACAGTATTCTCCGCACTCGCCTTGCCGATCCTTCCTATGGAGGCGATGAGAGTTATATGATTACCGAGGATAAGAACGGCGAGCCGATAACGCCGCGCATCAACTGGAAGAAGCAGTTGCCACGCAAACCTAACGAGGATGAGCTGCGTGCCATAGAGTCGTTGTATGTCACAAACCCTGTGACAGGCGAGAAACTGCTCGATTGCCGACAGATGAACTATCGTTATGAGGTCTACGACTATACTACGGCAGCACTGCGTCGCAACCGTCTGCGTGCTGAAGAGCGTAATCTCAATACCGACGTCGTGGTTGATCCTAACGAGGTTGTTATGATTTCAAAAGACACGGCGTATATCGATGACGAGGGACGCATTGTCAGTCAGACCATTGATAGACCTATATCAGGACCGTGGGATTTCCTTAATACATACATCATTAATATATATCCCGATACAACGGTGTGGGTTAATGACTTTCAGAACTCCGACAATGAGATGTATCTCCGTAACTATTTCTCAAATCCTGCATACAACGACTATCCTGTAGTCGGCGTGTCGTGGGAGCAGGCAAATGCTTTCTGTGCATGGCGTACGGACTATCTGCTTAAGGGTCTCGGTCTGGAGGCACGTTATATACAGCGCTACCGTCTGCCGACAGAGGCTGAGTGGGAGTATGCCGCACGTGGAAAGGAAGGCAACGAGTTTCCTTGGGAAGAGGTGGACACGAAAAGTGAAGACGGTTGTTTCTTCGCTAACTTCAAGCCCGACCGCGGTAACTATACCAAGGACGGAAACCTTATAACATCGAAAGTCGGCATCTACTCAAGCAACAGCAATGGTCTGTATGATATGGCAGGCAATGTGGCAGAGTGGACAAGCACGATATATACCGAGGCAGGCGTAGAGGCTATGAACGACATTAACCCTCAACTCGAGTACAAAGCTGCGAAGGAAGACCCTTATCGCATGAAGAAGAAGAGCGTGCGCGGCGGTTCGTGGAAGGACCCGGAGAGCTACATACGGTCTGCATGGCGCACTTGGGAATATCAGAACCAGCCTCGTTCATACATAGGTTTCCGCTGTGTACGCAGTCTGGCAAGCACCACAAGCGAGAGAAACAAGAGCAGCAAGAAATCAAAGAAATAGTAATCAATCACAGTATATACGACTATGTCAAAGTACAGCAAATATAATGTCATCTATCAGTTGCAGAAATGGCTCGACAGTGTGGCAGGACAGACATTCATGAACTATGCCTACTCATGGGGTGCGTCAATCGTTATCCTCGGTGCGTTGTTCAAACTTACCCATCTCCCGGGAGCAAACTTCATGCTGTTCCTTGGTATGGGTACTGAGGTGCTCGTGTTCTTCATTTCGGGTTTCGACCGTCCGTTTGACAAGACAGAGGACGGAAAGGAGCTTCCTACTTCGCGCAGTAAGGTTACAATAGAAGAGGCTGGGGAGCCGTTTATCGCAGCAGAACATACTGTTGCTGTGGAACCCGGCGTACGGATTATCAACGGCATCAATGGTCCGATGACCCCTGCTCCTGCCGTAACGCAGGAGACAGCCGAGAGCATGGAAGAAGCTACAAAGACATACATAGGACGCTTGAGTGAACTCAACGAGACTCTCGTGAAGGTATCGGCACTTAGTAAGCGGTTGACGACCGACAGTGAGGAGATGGAAAACCTCAATCGTACGCTCACCGGCATTGCCAAGGTCTACGAGATGCAGCTTAAGAGCGCGTCGCTGCAGATTGGCACTCAGGACGAAATCAACATTAAGGTGCGTAAGATGGCTGAGCAGATGGAACAACTCAACCAGATATATGCCCGCATGATCGAGGCAATGACTGTCAATATGCCGGGCGCAGCACCGGTAGCACCGAAGCTCTAAGGGTAGTATCTATATATAATGTATATTATAGAACTTAACCCCCAATAACCCCAATAACCCATATTAATTATGGCAATAAAGAAAAGACCTGTTAATCCTCGCCAGAAAATGATCAACCTGATGTATGTTGTGTTGATGGCGATGCTTGCGCTCAATGTCAGCAACGAGGTGCTTAATGGCTTCTCGCTTGTCGATGATGGCTTGAACCGCAGTACAGCCAATTCGGTGAAGAGCAACAATACAATATACGAAGACTTCGCTGCACAGATGAAGGCGAACCCCCAGAAAGTGAAGGAGTGGTTCGATAAGGCACAGGCAGTGAAGGATATGAGCGATTCGCTCTATAATTTCGCACAGAATCTGAAGGTCGCCATAGTGCAGGAAGCTGACGGCTCTGACGGCGACATGCATGATATAAAGGCAAAGGACGACCTCGAGGCAGCATCAACCGTGATGCTTGCACCGGGAACGGGCAAAGGCGGTCAGTTATACAAGCAGATAAATGATTTCCGCAAACGCATACTTACCATGCTTCCTGATGGCGACCAGCGGAAGATAATCGCCGACAATCTCGCCACCGAAGTGACACGTCAGGGCAAAGCTCTCGGCAAGAACTGGCAGGAATCGATGTTCGAGAACATGCCTGTTGCGGCGGCAGTAACCCTTCTTTCCAAACTACAGAACGACGTGCGCCATGCTGAGGGTGAGGTGCTACATAACCTAGTTTCTAATATCGACGTCAAGGATATACGTGTCAACCGACTTGAGGCTTTCGTCATACCAGAGTCGCGCACCGTTGTCAGCGGCGACCGTTACTCCGCACAAATAGTCATGGCAGCGGTAGACACTACGCTGCAACCACAGATTTTCATCGCTAACAAACCGGTTAACCTAAAGAACAATACATACGAATTCACTGCGGGTGGAGTGGGAGAGCACAGCTTCTCGGGATTCATCACTATGCGCAACGGCAGTGGCGAGACTATTCGTCGCGATTTCGAGCAGAAATACACCGTCGTGAATCCTTCGGCAACAGTATCTGCCGACCTCATGAATGTGCTCTATGCCGGTTATGACAACCCTATCAGCATATCCATTCCCGGAGTGCCGCTCAATGCAGTTACGGCTACAATGTCGGGCGGTTCATTCCATTCTATCGGCATGGGTCACTTCGTGGCAAAACCTTCGGCAGTAGGCAAAGATGTGACTATCACCGTTGCAGCCAACACCGGTGGACGCTCACGGCAAATGGGACAGTTCACCTTCAAGGTGCGCAAACTGCCTGATCCAACAGCCTACATCCCTATGGGCGACGACCGTTTCAAGGGAGGACCGTTGACAAAGTCACAACTGATGGCTGCCGACGGCATCAAGGCAGCTATCGACGACGGATTACTTGACATACAATTCAGCGTTGTGAGCTTCGAGACGGTGTTCTTCGATAATATGGGTAATGCCGTGCCGATGGCGTCAAATGGAGCAAATTTCTCTGCTCGTCAGAAGGAGCAGTTCCGCAAGTTGACCAGTCGCAGGCGCTTCTACATATCACAAGTTACAGCCGTAGGTCCTGATGGTCTGACCCGTCAGTTGCCTGCAGCAATGGAAGTACAAATGAAATAACAACGATTATGAAAAAGATATTATTAGTTCTCTTCATTGCAATGCTCGCTGTTGCTGCCAACGCCCAGCCACAGGCACGCCGCACTCAGCAGCAGGCTAAAGCACAGAAGTCGAATGTCGACAACATGACGCTTCGTGCGCAGATATCCTATCCTGCCGCTCAGACAATGAGCGAGGACGTGGTGTGGCGCCGCGACATCTATCGTGAACTGAAACTCTCTGACGCTGCCAACTCCGGGCTCTATTATCCTGAGGAACCAAATGGCAACGAGATGAATCTCTTCACTTACATCTTCAAGCTGATGCTCACCGGTAAGATTAAAGTCTATGAGTATCGTCTTGACGGCAACGAGTCGTTCTCCGACAGTGCCCGCGTCAAGCCGCTTGAGTTTCTCGACAACTACGGTATCTACTACGAACGCAACGGAAAGTCAATGCACCTCGATAACAGTGACATCCCTTCACGCGATGTCCGTGGCTACTATCTGAAAGAAAGTGCTTACTACGACCAGGCTTCTGCCACATTCCATAAGAAAGTCATTGCCCTCTGTCCGATTATGGTGCGTCAGGACGACTTCAGCAGTGGAGAAGGTGACGACAGCGGACAGAAATATCCGCTCTTCTGGGTCAAGTACGACGACATTGCTCCGTTCCTCGCGAAGCACACCATCATGACCAGCGACCTGAATAACGCCGCTACGATGAGTGCCGACGACTACTTCACGAAGAACCGGTATAAGGGAAAGATATATAAGACAACCAATATGCTCGGCAAGACGCTGCGTCAGATGGCAGGCGACGATGACATGAAACTCACAGCCGAGCAGAAGCGTATAGAATCCGAGATAGATGCGTTCGAGAAGAATATCTTCGGCAATCAGGCACGTAGGGATTCGCTTGACTCCCTAAGTGTTGCCGACGATTCAAAGAATAAAAAAGTGCGCAGGTCGGCACGTAAGTCGACATCCGCTCGTAAGACGACTACCGTACGTAACACAAAGACGAGCGCTCCAAAGTCATCAAGTTCATCAACAGCACGTGTTTCTGCACGTCGCGAACGTCGTTAATATATGAAAAAGATTATTATCATTATTGCAGCCGTTGTCGTGTCACTCACGGCAAGTGCACAGATTAAAGTTGGTTTCCGTTGTGGAATGAACGTGTCGGAAAGAAATGGCGGCGAAAAATTTTGGGATAACCTGACAAATTCGTCGCTGACTGGATTCTACCTCGGTCCTACGCTTAAGTTCGTTCCTTTAGGACTTATCGGTGTCGACGTCTCTGCTTTATACGAGCAGCGCGAGACCGCTATCTCCGGAGTTACCCTTAAACAGCATTCGTTTGCCGTGCCGGTGAATCTGCGTCTGCAGGTGTTTAACATCTATCCGGTCACACTGACAGCTTTTGCCGGACCGCAGTTCGGCTTCAACCTCTCCAATGATACCAATAAGGAGCTGCTTAAGAAGGTTGGAGAATGGAAATGGAAGCAATCGAATATAAGCGGAAACTTGGGAGTAGCAGCCATGCTCTTCAAACATTTGGAGGTTAATGCCAATTACAACTTCGCCCTTGGCAAGACGGGAGAGTTCAGTAATAATGCTTTGAAAGAGGCAAAGGCAACCATCAAGGGAAGAAAACTCGGTGGCTGGCGTATAGGAGTAGCCTACTATTTCTAAGCGTCTTTTTCCTACTGAGCCATATCCAAACCCCTACGACAGGCTAACATAGAATGTATGTCTGTCGTAGGGGTTTGTGTTTTAATGCTTAACAGAGTGGTTTTATACCACTTTTTTTTTGTCCTTTACAATCATTGATGCTGCAATGCTTCCCACGAGTATGAGCACTATGAAGAGCAATGATGCCACAGCGTCTATTTCATACACTTCGGCGATGAGCAGTTTCACACCGATGAAGAGCAGCAATATGCTTACACCCACTTTCAGATAGCGGAAACGGTCGGCAATGGCAGCCAGAAGGAAGAACATCGCACGCAGACCAAGAATGGCAAATATATTACTGAAAAACACCACGTAAGGGTCGAGCGAGACGGAGAATATAGCAGGAATGCTATCGAAGGCGAATATGAGATCGCTGAACTCGATGACGAGCATCGTGACGAAAAGCGGTGTCATGCACAGCACGCCCTTCTGGGTCTTGTCGGCAAGCTCATATTTATTGCCCACCTTTACGGCACGTACAAAGAAGTTGTCGCCGTCATAACGTGGATACACATTGAAGTATTTCGACAGGAATCTCACCATTGCATGATTCTCGGCATCTATCGACTCCTCCTTATTACGGTTGACATACATTTTTATCGCACTGTAGATAAGGAATACTCCGAATATCATTAGCATCCACTCAAAGCGGCTGATTATTGCTGCGCCGGCGAAGATAAAGATGAAACGCATGATGATAGCACCAAGAATACCCCAGTTGAGCACATGCTGATACTCCGTCTTCTTTACTCCGAACGAAGCAAAAATCATCATCATCACAAAGAGATTGTCGACAGATAGCGCCTTCTCGATGAGATAACCTGACAGATAAGAGATGGTCATATAGTGACGATACTTCTGCAGCGAGCCTTCATAGTCGTCCGCGTCGAGATTCAGATGTGAGGCATACCTGCTGCTTATTGCCTGAAGCTCTTGGAAGTTTGATATTCCATGAACGAGGTCGCCATAAAACCAAAGAAATGCAGAGAAAGCCAATGCAAGGGTAATCCATACTGCAGTCCATGTGCCGGCTTCCTTTATTGAAACCTCATGCGCCTGCTTGTCAATCAATAACATGTCTAAAAGTAAGATTCCTACTATGGCAGTCAGGAAGCATACAAAGAAAATAAGTTCCGTTGTAATCATAATCCGATGCAAAATTATTAATTTTCTTCCTTAGATAATAGGTATAGTCTGTTACAATGTTATGACATTTGTTATTTCATGACTTATGCCATGAATTACTGTATGCCATGCTCGCTTTTCGCTTTATCGGCGGTGGTTATGAAGGATATCATACTCTGTAGGACTTCATACGTATTTTGCTATGATAAATTTTATCTGCTCATTTTTTTTTCTTACTTTTGCATCTGCATAAGACACTGCTGTCTGTTGCGACATGAAATACAGTTATGAAGTACGTCGATGTCATCCTGCCACTCCCTTTGGAGGGCTTTTTAACTTATGCTCTGCCGGAAAACCTGCAGGGCTCCGACTTGTTTGGCTATCGCGTACTTGTGCCGTTGGGGCGTTCGCTGACATATACCGCTATGGTGGCGCGTTGCCACGACGAGAAACCTCGGTTTCCCTTACGCGATATTATCAGCGTGCTCGACCCTAAGCCGATGCTCCTGCCACAACAGTTCAAGCTCTGGACATGGATTGCCGACTACTATATGTCACCCATCGGCGAGGTGTATAAAGCCGCTATGCCATCGGGACTGAAGGCAGAGGAGGGCTATAAGCCACGCACGGAGCTGTATGTCGGTCTGTCGGAACAGTTTCGTTCGCAAGAAGCAATGAACATTGCTTTCAGCATGCTTGTACGCGCAGAGAAACAGCTTAAGGTGTTCGCCTGCTTTCTGGAGCTCTCGCACTGGGATACGATAAACGGCTCTCAGACGGAAGAGGAAGTGAAAGAGATAACAAAGGATGAACTGGTTAATGTCAGCAAGACCCCCGTCTCTGTAGTGAATGCACTCTGCACGCGAGGCATACTATATAAATATGAGGTGGAGGTGGGACGTCTAGGACATGGCGGAGAACCGCAGCCGGAGAATATCCGACAGCTCAACGAAGCCCAGACCGATGCGTACAACAGTCTGCTGATGCAGTTCATGAAGAAGTCCGTGGTGCTTCTGCACGGTGTTACCTCAGCAGGAAAGACCGAGATCTACATACATCTCATTCAGCAGGCTATCGACCGTGGCGAGCAGGTGCTCTATCTCCTGCCTGAGATTGCGCTGACGGTGCAGATAATGCGGCGCCTGCAACGGGTGTTCGGCAACCGTCTGGGCATTTATCACTCAAAATACAGTGATGCCGAACGTGTGGAGATATGGCAGAAACAGATGAGCATTCATCCTTACGATGTCATCCTCGGAGCACGCTCAGCGATGTTCCTCCCGTTTCAAAAGCTCGGTCTTGTCATTGTCGACGAGGAGCATGAGACGTCATTCAAACAGCAGGAGCCGGCTCCGCGCTACCATGCCCGCTCAGCAGCGATAATGCTTGCGCAGATGTATGGGGCGAAGACACTGCTCGGGACGGCAACACCTTCGATGGAGAGCTATCACAATGCTCAACAGGGCAAATATGGACTTGTGGAACTGAAGACCCGATATAAGGGCATGGAGCTGCCGGAGATAGAGATTGTCGACGTGAAAGACTTGCGACGCAGAAAGATAATGCAGGGCTTGTTCTCGCCACAGCTCATCGCCGCCATGCGCGAGGCACTGGCAAATAACCGGCAGATTATACTCTTCCAGAACCGTCGTGGTTTCTCGAACATGGTTGAGTGTAAGGCGTGCGGCTGGGTGCCTCACTGCAATAACTGTGATGTGGCACTGACATATCACAAGAGTCTTGGCATGCTGACCTGCCATTACTGCGGTTATACCTATGGTGTGCCTCAGGTATGTCCTTCTTGCGGTGAGCACGACCTGCGCGGCAGGGGAGCGGGCACGGAGAAGATAGAAGACGAGATACAGATGCTTTTCCCCGATGCCCGAGTGTCGCGTATGGACCTCGACACGACGCGTACACGTAACGCCTACGACCGTATCATCACTGATTTCTCGTCGGGCAAGAGCGATATTCTCATAGGCACGCAGATGGTAACGAAAGGTCTCGACTTCGACCGCGTCTCTGTGGTCGGCATACTTGATGCCGATACGATGCTCAACAGCCCTGACTTCCGTGCCTACGAGCACGCGTTCATGATGATGTCGCAGGTGAGTGGACGTGCAGGAAGGAAAGGGCAGCGCGGACAGGTGTTCCTTCAGACGAAGAATGTCGGACTGCCACTGCTCGGGCAGGTGGTGAATAATGACTACTCTGCCTTCTACAACGATTTGCTCGAAGAGCGCCGTATGTTCCGTTATCCGCCTTTCTATCATATTATCAATGTCTGCCTGAAGCATAAAGACGAGCAGAGAGTTGAGGCGGCAGCGCTCGAACTGGCAAGGCGACTGCGCCAGTGGTTCGGCACACGAATATTAGGACCCGACAAACCTTCAGTAGCGCGTGTGAAGCAGCAGAACATCAGAAAGATTGTCATTAAGCTGGAGAATAAGATAGACCTGGCACAAGTGCGGTTGTACTTACGCCAAGCACAGAAGCAGATGCTTGCGGACAAACGTTATGCTACACTGCAAGTGTTCTATGATGTAGACCCATTGTAGATGACTGAAAAGTAAGAATTTTTCCTTACTTCCTATGTTCGTAATCCGACACTGCTGCACCTCATTGAAAACAAACTTCCATTACCAAAAACAACAGAAAACTGTTCTTGTAACTATTTGATTTTCAATGTGTTTCAAGAACCTCCGTTTTTAACGTCAAGAAGCGCCGTTTTTAGGCGCAAGAACCGGCGGTTTTAGAGCCAAGAACCGCCGCTTCTTGAAACAAGTTCCTGCGGTTCTTGAAATCACTGACGGTGAAAAGTGGAAAAACAACCTTTGGAGAGGATTATCAGTTGTAATAATTTTTCCTTTCATGTTGCCCGTGCTCTTGTATTCTTTCAGCCTATGTTCCGCCGCTATGGAATCAAGCCTTGTTTCGATTTGTGATTATTGCTATGCAAGATAATTTCTAAAATACAACTTATTGAAAATAAAGAAGTTACCTTGCTGACTTAACTGAACCGGTAATGATTTAGAAACGAGCGAGCTACTTGGCTTCGCTGTTTTCTGCCTAACAAAGAACGCTTGTTATTCTGTCTGCAAAGATAATACTTTGTAACCGAATAACAAGCGTTTATGATAAGAAATTCTTTGTTTTGCGTTTTTTGTAAACCGTATGGCTTATAGTTTTCTCCCTCGTTTCTTTCTGTTCGCTTGGTATCTGAGCTTGCGCTGCCATGCTGCTTCGGCATAATCATCTCCCTGTGCGGTTGGTGTAATCATCCCGCCTAAGCCTTCCATTACTTCATCGACTACGCTCATGGCAGTATCAGCCACTGCGCCAATGGGACTTTGCATTTGTGGGATGTCATTGTCTCGTGAGATAGAGGAACGGCTTTTGGGTACAAGTTGATAACTTGCATCAGGCTGTTCGTTCTTTTCTGTTGGTTCCTGTATCGTTTGGTGTGGTCTTTTTAATGCTTCTTTGTTAGTTGGTTCAAAGTTCTTCTTCAGGGAATGGTAGCCGAACTCCCTGCCTATTTCCGATGCCTTGAACGTATGTTCTCCGTATGAAAACTTCAAGCCATAGACCTTGCCCTGTTTGTTCCTCATGCGCTCTATGGTTACTCCGTGCTTGTTCAGTTCATAGAGGAACATAGAGTGTCCTGTGATACCTGTGCCTTTGTATTTTTCAAGTAGGTCATAGCAAATTCTTTGTAGTTCTCTCTTTGTTTCCTCTCTTGTGGGATTGGCTTTTGCTTTCTGATGTTTCCTTTTGATTTTGACTTCCTTTGCAATGGTTAAGCCTTTCTCCCTGCTGATGTCCTCCGCCACCCTCGCTGCCCTGTTGCTCACAAAAGTGGTGTCATATACCTCTCCACACAGACTGATGCGGTTGGCGATGATATGAATATGCCTGTTATCGGTGTCCTTGTGGGTTACGGCTACCCATTGGTGATTGTCAAGCCCCATTCGCTTGGCAAACAGATGAGATATCCTCATCAATTCAGAAACAGGCAGTTTCTTCTCGTCCTGCGGAGCGATACCTATTTCGATACGGAGGAACTTGTTCCTGCATCGGCTGTTGTAGTCGCTGACCACCTTCATTTCCTCATGGATAGCCTTCGGCTCCCTGCTGCAAAGATTGTGGAAGGCAAGCCGACAACCGAGCTTGCCCTCCCTGAAAATATAGTCCAATGCCGTGCTTCCGTGCGCTATCGCCTTACACTTTCCTATCATCTCTCGTCAAATTTAAGACCTTATAAATATCATCATCAATCCGAAAGTGAGGGTCGAAAAAACGCTTAAATGCTTCTTTGGCACATATGGAAAGGTTCTTGGTTATCGGCACCCATGACTCGTCCTTTATCC
>ENA-OWND01001303-OWND01001303.1-metagenome-genome-assembly--contig:-NODE-1303-length-15476-cov-12.607872_pt1 | contig 15476 bp, 18 predicted proteins | sample MGYA00245342_ERZ651119 | MGnify/ENA primary metagenome ERZ651119 (study PRJEB26857, sample SAMEA4031756) | metagenome | biome: human; feature: oral; material: saliva | place: Philippines | collected 2014...
AGATCTCAGCCAATTGGATCCAGATGGGGCGGGTGTCATCGATGCGCATCGATGCATCCCTCCTGTCTTACTGTATTAATACACTAATACAGTAAGACTACCGCCCAACTGTGTCAACCCCTTAATACAGTTGCTCGGTTTGGCCTGCTGTCAGCAACTTCAAGCCTTCACATAGCGCCCACCTCAGCAAGCAGCCGACAACACAATCCCCCAAGCAGCCCCAGACCCTACCCATCTAACAACCACACCAACAGACCAAGCATTCTACAGCGCCTAGAGATTCACCCTCGACAACCCCACCTGCGCAGCAACACTATGAGATAGGACATCAAGCCAGGGATTAAGATTTTGCACCTGCAGCCGATTTGTCTGAATCAGGTTGCGACTTTTTTAAATATTTTCTAGCAAGTCGAGAAGCTTTCTTCACCTCGGGATGTTGCCCGATAACCTTTAATTGCTGTTCAGTGGGAACCCCCAACTCCTTTAACAGATTAAAAATTACCACCATAGTTGTCACTCTAGCTATAGCATCCAATTCAATAAGCGTTTGCCCAGGAGTTTCACCTTGATGAGTAAAATCATTGCGCGCCTTAACCGTTTGACGAACCCACAAATCTTTGTCTAGCGCAAATTGTTTAACAACATTTTCCTCAAGTCGATTTATGAGGCCATAAAGGCGTTCTCGGAGTGATGGCTGATTCCTAATCCTCTCCTTAACCCAAGATTTACGCTCCTCAGAGACCACTTTTAAAATTTTCTCTCTCATACGCTTAAATTCTTTTTTATCACTAAATGGTTCTCCACCAAGCTTAAGACCTCCATGCAATACTTCTGCCGCACATGCACTCGCTAAGATCTTATCTTCAACAAACTTATCAGAGTCATAAATCACACCTAAAATTATTCTAATTGCAGCTTTATTTTCTTCATAAATCTGAAGCCATTTACGCAAGGTTTTTTCAAATGGGAGCGAACCACAGGTAAACAGTATCTGATTTGCATTAATTTTATCAGCATTACGACAACCGAAAGCAACAGGATGATAGAGTAGATAAGCATGTGCAGACTTCTTACTCGCAGATGCCTCAGCTTCTGGAAGCCCTAATCGAAGCCAAGTAACTCCCGCGCGACTAGTCGTCGCAAGAGCAACAAGATCATGAAACATATCCACCTCCGTAAACACATCATCCAGCGTAAATAGCTTTTTTGAAGTCACTCTTAAAAACACTTCTAGCTCAGATTCGCTAGCTTTAACAGAGGAAGAGCTATCGATAAAATTCAATGATGTACGCAGAAGGTTGTACCAAACACCATTATCGTTTCTCACCTCCCCAGCACACTCACATCCACCTTCCCCAAGAGTCATTCCAAAAGTAGCTCCCCCAGTCCACTGACGCAAACCTTCAAACGAAAATTCAGCCACATTAAAAATCTCATCATCGCAACCATTAATATGTGCTCCAACAATCGCAAACCTCGCCATTACTTTCCGCATCGGAGGCTTGGGTTCCGACAATCCCTTCGAAAAAGTTTCGATAAGAGTAATTTCATGATTACATACTTCACCATAAATAATAGGCCAATGCTCAGGCCTAATTTCAATCCTAGTCTCCTTTGGGCCTGCACTAGTAGAACCAAAAGAATAATACAACTCAAGCACTAAGTTGCCTCCACCATCATACTTAAGTGTGCCAGCAAGCTTATCTTCAGGGTTGTCTGGCAACCACCATTCACCAAACCATTCCTGTTCCTCGCTTAGCAATAATGGTTCATAGGACATGACGAACTCCTTAGTGATTTCTTATCTCAGAGTTATCAATTACTTGCACAAAATTAACATATATCCACCAAAATGAACATACATGTCACACCCATTTAAGTAATTGTAACTATGCTGCTATTTGAAAGACCTTACTACTATGTGAAAGTCAATCTGATCTTTACACGTAGCCTACACCTAGACACCACTTCGATGAGCTAACTATCCTGTAAGCAAAAATTTCCACAGCTCCACTCCTTAGGCAAGCACGCCATTTGCACCACCCACATATAAGTACCCCCGAGCCATTTGTCTACGCAGATTCTAAGGCTGGTTACAACAATCCTCACGCCACTAAAAATACACCAATCAGACCAGCGCCGTCGCCAAGCCCTAAAATACACACAAGCACAAAAGACCCGAAACCTTATGCTTCCGGCCCTCAGTCCAGCCCTCCATGGCTTGCGGTTTTAGTAACTTGCTCCTATTTTCCGGCGAATGACCCTTTATACTTCTTAAGAAAACTGAAGCTTTTCAACAGCCGCACAAGTGAGATCACAACAATAATGCCAATAGGACCAGCCAACCAGAATACCTTAACGTATACATCATAAACAAAAAGCAGTAGAAAAACGATAAGAGCAATAAGGTTAAGCCAGATATTTCTCCGCTCAAACCTCACCGTAACTTCTTCCGCGAGTTGCCATTTAGTCCTCTCAAGGAACCCACTTGCCAGCTCACGAGGTACGCGATTTACTTCAGCCTCATTTACGACATCAGGCCCAAGAACCTTCGCATAGAGTTTATAAAGTTGTGGAGCTTCTTGCCTTAAAACTGCAAGTGCCTCAGTATCTGACAGAGTAGTCTTTCCGCAAAAACGAATCTTTTGAATAAAAGCAGAAATATTTTCAATTAGCCGAACGACATTATCATCATAAGGAGGTTCTAGAGCGTCTAAGTAGTCACTATCCTCAAGTATCCTAGTGATCATAGTGTTTTTCTTAGCATCCGGGCGCGTATCGCTTGACATCTGCTTGCCCTGGCTAGATTGAAGATCGAGCGGATACCCACTATAAGCAGACTGTAACAGTGACTCGGAAATCACTAATCCATCTGTGCTTTTCCTCGTCCACTCATTTTCTTTACGACAAGACATTTGACGCAAGCACCCCTATCACCATCATAAATGTGGTTACCGACAGCCGTTGTAACCAGATATCTAATCCTATGCCCTACTCCTTAAGCAAGCAGACTATTTAGCGACGCACATTTGACAAGGCCCCTTGTGGCCTACCCTCGAAATTGGGTAACGATTCCCAAAACAAAGTCACCAGCTATATCCCTTTTTACCGCAGCCCCGCCGGGTCAACTAGAGACAGGGCGCGCGGGGCGCGTGAGACCTGCACGCTTTGACCCCAGGTGAGGGTGAGGCGGTCGGATTCTATGCCGTCACCAAAGAGCACCAGGGATTCGCTGCCCACCACCAGACTCAGCTCCTCCCCCTCACCTAGGATTCCTTCGGTGCAGTTGGTGCCGGTGTGGGGTGAGGGCCAGGCTTCGCGCACAAACCACGCCAGGGAGTGCGAGGTGGGCGTGGGTAGATCCCCCATGTGCCGCCCGCGTTTTAGGGAGGCGCCCCAGCCGGTGGCGCCGGTCCCGGTGGAAACAACGACGCCGGAGGAGGACTGCCGCTCTGCGCGGGATCCCAAGGTGAGCTCGTAGCGGGCACTTTGGTGGCTTGGGTGCCCAATAAACACCTCATTGAGGGCGGTGAGTGTGCGCGAGTCGTCAGCAGCTGCGCGCACCATAGTCAGCTGGTCAACGCACAGGTCAGAGCCCGTTTCCAGGCGGTACAGCGCCCCCACCCCCTGCTCGGGCGTGCAGCGCACGAGCACACCCGCATTGGCTTGGGGCACGGAATTAACCCCCACCACTACCTGCTCGCCCACGTATTTGGCCACGTTAGCCACCAGACCGTCAGGACCAACCACAACAATTACGTCCTCGGGCGCAAACAGGAAGCGAGACAGTGAGTCGCGTTCGACGTCGGCACTAGCCCAGCCGTCTGGGATCCCCGCCCGCACCCGCGCCAGGGCCGCCAGGTGGCACTCGTGCGCGCGCTCCACCTCCTCAAGGCTGCGCCCGCGTGAGCGCAGTACAAACTCAACCTGGCCGCGCGTGGAGTAGCGGTCCATGAGCTCGTCATATTCGGTGGGGCGGCGCACAATCACCGCGCGGCGTCGCATTACTTGCCTGCCTTGGCTGAGCCGGTGAAGGCCGACACCAGGTCGCTGAGCACGTCAGCGGTGATGGTGATGTTGCCAAAGGAAGGCATGTGACCTGCCAGCTCCTTAAGTGCCAGGGCGCGCGCCACCTCAGGCCCGGCCTCGGCGACGGCCTGGATGTAGGCCGCGTCATTGGCGGTTCGAGCGCGCCCGGCGGTGTTCCAGTCGGTCTCAAAGGCCTTGGCTTTTTCTACGATGCGGCGCGATTCAGCCTCGACGGCGATCGCGTCAGCGGCGGCTTTCTCTTCAGCTTCGCGCCTGGCGTTGTGGCCTTCCTGGTCAACCAGGTCGGCGCGCTTGCGGGCCAGGTCAAGCTTGGATTGCATCTCGTTTTCGGAGATTTGGGATTCGCGCTCGACGGCGAGGGCGCGGCGTTCGTAGAGGGCGCGGTCGGCCTCGGCGCGCAGCTGCTCAAGCAGTGGGGCGCGCAGGGATGATTCAACCCCTTCATCGGGTCGCAGGGACAGCAATCGCACGTCAACAATGCCCACGCCGGTGGCCTGCAGCTGCTCGTTTTCGGCGAAAGCCTGGGTCAGGAGCCCGCTAACTCGCTCCAGGGCGCCGGAGATAGCTTCAGACAGGGCCATGGCGCCAATAGTTGAGGCCAGGGCGGAGTGGGCGATCCGGGTGACGGTTTCGTCGATTTGCCACAGGCCCTGCGCGTCTTTCTTTGCTTCACGCGGGTAGAGACCAAAGTCGTAGTGCGCGGCGGCAGCCTCGGCGTTCTCGATGCAGTAGGTGACGGCCACCTGGGCGTTTACGTTTTGCTGGTCGCTGGAGGCTACCTGCACCAGGAAGCTGTGGGCGCGGTTAGCGGTGGGTACTTCCGCGAGCGCGCAGCGGCCTTTGCGCAGCCAGAAGGATTGGCCAACCCCTGAGCGGATAGTGCGTCCGGCGCTGATCTGGACGACGTGGTCGCCGGCGCCGCCCTGGTAGCGGATGAAGAAGGGGTGGTTGTGAAGGGTTCCCATGATGACTCCTTAGGTAGTTCCCATTTGTTTGTGTCACTATGACGATAAACCCCTTCAGGCTTTAATGTCAACTTGACGCAAATAGGTTAGGCTAGAGCCATGATTGAACCTGTCACCTTCCCGATCGCCGTCGACGTCGTCGCCCTGACAGTCATTGACCACACGCTTCACGCCCTCGTGGTGCGCCGAGGCATCGAGCCTTTCCGTGGCCGCCTGGCCCTACCTGGCGGTTTTCTGCGCAGCGGCGAGCAGACAGATCAGGCCGCCGCGCGCGAACTTGAGGAGGAAACTGGCGTAACTCCCCCCGGTCACCTTGAACAGCTACGCACTTACGGCCCCCTGGGGCGCGACCCGCGCGGCCCGGTTCTTTCCGTGGCCTATCTGCTCCTGGCCCCTTCCTTCTCCCCAACTCATGCGGGGGGCGACGCCGCCGGGGCACTATGGCAGCCTGTTGAGGCCCTGCTTGGCCCTAACTCTCCCCTAGCTTTCGACCACGCTGTTATTTTGGCCGACGGCGTCGAGCGCGCCCGCTCTAAGATCGAATACTCGCCCCTGGCCACCTCTTTTTGCGGGCCGCAGTTTACGATCACCCAGCTGCGCACCACCTATGAGGCTATTTGGGGCTCTGCCCTAGATCCGCGTAATTTCCACCGAAAAGCCACAAAAACGGCGTCGTTCATTGAGCCCACTGGAGACAGCGTGCGCGAAGGGGCCGGGCGCCCGGCCGCCCTCTACCGCCTCGTCCCAGGAGTTGATGCGACCGCTTTTGTCTTAGATCCGCCCCTGCGCCGGCCCCCAGCCCAGGCCTAAGCTAAGCAACCATCCGGCCTGGACTCAAGCAACGCCAGCCACCCTGGACACTGACAAGCGCTAGCGCGCCTAGTCCGCGAGCGCGTCAGCTGCAGCCTCGATCTGCTCGCGCGACGGGCAGGCAGCTGGTCCCACTAGGGTCGTGGAAAGAGCGCCTGCACAGTTAGCCAGTAAAAGCGCTCGCTCTAGGGGGATTGCCTGCGCTAAAGCCGCTGCCAACACGCCAGAGTGGGCGTCACCTGCGCCGTTAGTGTCGATAGCTGCAACGCGCGGCGTCGGAATGTAAGTCACATCTGCGCCAGTATTCGCGCTGGCCGCCACCGGAGCCGCTGCTGGCCTGGCGAAATAGGCGCCCTCAGCTCCGGCACGCACCACAACGGAGCGTCCTAGCAAGCCGGCTACCAAGCTGGCCACCAAGCCGGCCTCACGCCCCTGGCCCTGCCCTCGGCTCAGCTCCTGGCCCTGCCCCAAGCCGCGCTTTGCGCTTTGGTTAATGATCTGCTGAGCTTCCCTATGGTTCATCGAGACAATTACGTCGCGCGCAGGCAAGCCCTGCGGGATGCCAATAACAGGCGAGACATCCAAAATGACCTGCACGCCCTCAGGTAAAGCCTCCAGCGCCGCCTGCGCTGCCTGACGGTTAGCCGGGTGGTCCATAAGGTAGCCGTCAATGTAAAGCACATCCCCCGGGCGCATCGTCGCGGTGAAATCCGCCCAAGCGCTTGCTGGCGCCCTCGTCTCAGCGCCCCGCGTGGAGATAAAGGTGCGCTCCCCGGATTTGTCAGTGAACGCAATACAAAAACCGTTATCGATACCGTCAATGTGGGGCCCGGCGTCCGTAATTTCCGCGCGCTGCAGGGCCTGCTGGATGAGTAAAGAGTAGGGACCGTGGCCAATCGGGCCGAGTGAGACGGCTTGGGCGCCCATACGCCGCGCGGCCACCAGCGCGTTAAAGCCCCCACCCACGTGCATTCCTTCATCGCTGGCCCATACATCGCCGCCAGGGGCCGGTAGTGCCTCGCCACGCACAGCCAGGTCTACAAGGATCTGGCCCATCAGCACCACGCGGCCCGCCGGGGCGCCTTTTTGTGGGGACGCGGCTAGGGTTTTGGCGAGCGCGGGTTTTTCTGGCTTGGGCGACGTCGTAGCTGCTGCGGGAGTCGAGCCGCCGCCCTCCCTGTCACGCAGAGCCAGCAAATCTGTAGCGACGCTAGGCAGATCAAGCTGCGAAACCTGCTCCACCTGGGCCAGGCCGTAAGCGTCAAAAACCTCAACACCCAAGCTTGCACCCAAAATTGCGCCCGCTATCGCACCAATTGTGTCAGTGTCACCCCCCAAATTGGCGGCCTGCAGCAGGGCGCGCGGGGAGGGATCACGTGCCAGCAGCGCGAAAGCCATGGGGATTGCCTGCGCTGAGGCCACAGCCGTGCCGATCTGCCCGGCCAGCCACTCTAGGGACGACGACGGCTGGGCAGCCAGTTTTAATGCCCGGTGCGTGGCTGCCACAACATCCGGCTCTGGGCTCCAGGCGCCGCGCTCAGGTAGTGAGCGCACAAAAGCCACAGCTTTCCACAGCAGGTCTGTCACATCCGCCGCGCCGGCGTCGATCCCGAGTGACACGGCGGCTGCCACTAGCGCCGCTGACTGAAAGCCCTGACGGGTGGCGTGCGTGACCTGGCATGAGGACCATACGGCGTCGGCGAAAAGCTGCTGGTCCGACGTCGACGCCGCAATCCCGATCGGTGTCACCCGCATTGCCGCCCCATTAGTGGTGCCCTCACAGCCCACACGCAACGGGTTCTCGCCTGCGCGTACACGCTCAAGTGCCGCCTTCGTGGAGGGCCCCAGCAGATCCAGCGAGCCACGCTCATTCATGGAATCCTCCCAAGCCAGCAGGGCGTGGGAGAACTCGCTCGCATCTAAGTTCAGCCCAGAGCCGTGGCCTTTAAGCAGCAGGGAAGCGATCAATAATGCTTGCTCGGTGTCGTCAGTGACCGACCCGGCTGCCATACCCGGCGCATAGGGCTGGCTTTTATCCCCATCCACCAGGCCCGTGACATGGCCGTAAACCGTTTGAATCTGCTGTGGAGACATTGCTTGCGTTGGCATACCCAGCGCATCGCCCAGCGCTAACCCAGCCAATGCGCCATATGCGCACGAAAAACGAGGATCCATGAGCTTTTCCTCCCTATGCAAGCCGTGAACACATCCAATATAGGCGAGCCAATATCGAGTCAGAAAAGAAAGCTCCTCTAAAACTGCCCCACTTCACCTTTTTACGACGAAAGCCCTATAGACTGAGGCGGTAGAGATTCTTAGATAGCCGCACCTTTTAGTGCGTTTATCGCGGCAATCATGACGGCAAGCAACGCCAACCCTGACGGCAAGCAACACCGTGCGCCGTCGGCCACCTACTCAGATCAAAGAAAGGGCCTCCCATGAGCGACACCAGCAAGCAGTCCGAGCAGAACGAAAACACTGAAGCGGACAGCACCCCCAACACTCCTTTGCACACCTCCCATGGCGTAACCACCATCGACGAGAACGTCATCGCCAAGATCGCCGGCATGGCCACGCGCGAGGTGCCCGGGGTCTACAGCATGGGTAACGCCATGCGCCGCGCCTTCACCGCCATGACCGAGCGCATCCCCACCGCCCAGACCAACGTCACCGGCGGCATTAACGTACAGAAGGGCGAAACCCAGACCTCCATTGAAGTCACTGTGGTGGTTGACTACGGCGCCCCCATCATTGAGGTCACCGAGGCGATCCGTAACAACATCATTGAGCAGATCGAGACCAGCACCGGTCTGGAAGTAGTTGAGGTCAACATCCACGTCACCGACGTGCACCTGCCCGGCGACGAATCTGAGACTAACAACCTCAAGTAATTTACGCCTTGATCTGAGGAGATCTCATGAAGACAACGCACCTGTCCCTCCTAGTAGGCCTATTCCTTGGAACCATTTTGGCTTTTGGCTCCTTCGCTGACTTTGTGCTGGTGTCACTGTGTGGCCTGGTCGGGTTAGGAGTGGGCCTGTACCTGGAGGGCCGGGTCGATGTCCGCAGCTTCCTTGAGCGGCTAAGGAAGTGACGATGGCGCCTCTCGCCTCACCTGCAGCCACCCAGCGCGGCACCACCACCATTCCGGCTAAAGTCGTGGCTAAAATTGCCGCCGAAGCCGCCTATGAAACCGGCAATGTTGGCTCCAACGCCGGCGGGGTTTTAGGCATCGGCGCCCGCCGCAACTTTTCCTCCCGCCCCGAAGCCCAATGTGAGCTCTACGGGCAGGTAGCCGTCTTACACATGAACCTGGGCCTGGTTTTTCCCACACCACTGGCAGACACAATCGAGGCCGTGCGCGCACATGTACGCAGCCGGGTGGAGCACCTGACCGGGCTGAGCGTCGGCAAGATCAATATTGAGATCTCCTGGCTTAACCCCGACGGTCCAGGCAGGAAGAACCTGAAATGAGAAAAGTTCCAAAACTCATTCGCCGCCCCTCACGCAGCGGCTCCAGCGTGGTTCTAGCCCTGTTGCTGCTTGCCGGCGGCAGCCTGGGGGCTTGGCTGACCGGTCAGCGGCTCATCACCGGCTACTGGCCGCGCCGCGCCCTACACGCGCTTGAAGCCATCAAATCCACTTCGCTTAGCTCCACTGCGGCGCTTATTGCCGCCGGGGTTGTGGCGGCCTGTGGCCTAATCATGATTATTGCGGCGCTATGGCCCGGGCGGCCTGAGCGCGTCGAAATTCTCCCCGACGACATTCCTGGCCAGACCGCAGTTAGACGCCGTGACCTGGCCAAACTGGTGAGGCTACAGGTTGAGCAGCTGGGCGGCGCTAACTCTGTTTCGGCCACTGCCCGCCGCTCGCGGGTTAACGTCGTCGTCCACAGCGTCCTAGATGAGCTAGAGCCCGTGCAGCAGGCCGCCCAAAAGCAGACTGACCAGGCCCTACAAATGCTCGCCCCGGTGGGCATTAAAGGCAGTCGCGTGCGCGTCAAGCACGCGAGCTAAGGAGGCACGATTATGCGTTCAGTTTCCACCCCGCTAAACCGGTGCGTCCTGGCTATCTGTGGCTTTGTTTTGGTGGCTGCCTCCGCTTGGCTGCTGGCTTCGGGCCTGGGTTTGGCTCGTTTTTGGCCCGACGCCGCCCCCTACCTGGCTAGCAAGCAGGGGCGGGTGGGCGCCGTCGCTACTCAAGCAAACTGGCTTTTACCCGTGCTTGCGCTGGCCTCCGTGCTTGCCATCATTGGTGGTCTGGCGCTGCTTCTCATGCAGGTGCCGCGCCGGGTAGCGGCCTCACCTATGCGCCTGAGCGACTCTGAGGGGCTTTTGCTCACCACCTTGGATCCAGAGGTTTTGTCGCAGGCCCTATCTGAGCGGGCGCAGGGCGTGCCCGGGGTGGAGCGCTGCACGGTGTGGGTTAGCGGCACCTTGAGCCACCTACAGATTCAGGCTGATGCCAGCGTGTCTCAAGAGTGCGAGATTGACTGGACTGTGTCTACGCTACGCAGCCGCCTTCAGCAGGATGTGAGCATCTCGCTGGGCTATGAACCTAAGCAAATTGACCTCTTGGTGCGCCTAGAGCGCCCCACCAGCTCTAAGGTTTTGCGCACCACTTCGGGCCAAGGCTCCCCCAAGCCCGCTAAAGACACCGACGCCGCCTAGGGGTCTCTGACGCCGCCTAGGGGCCGCCGACGCCGCAAGCCCAAGGCCAGCGCACACAAAAAGGCCGGGCCGCGCTCAATGCGCGACCCGGCCACTGCCTCGTCAGATTGAGACCTTTTAGGCGACTTCGACCATCGTGAGCGGAACGATTCCACTCAACGTATCGCCTAGCGCGTCTTCGGCACGATCAAGCTCGTAACGCATCTGCAGGTTCATCCAGAATCCCGGGGTCGTACCGAAGTAGCGAGAGAGACGCATTGCGGTGTCCGCCGTGATTCCCCGCTTCCCATGAACAATTTCATTGATACGGCGAGGCGGAACACCGATAGCGACGGCGAGCTTGTGCTGCGTAATTCCGAAGCCCTCGATGAAGTCTTCCATGAGGACTTCGCCCGGGTGAATCGGAGCAATTTTAGTGGTAGTCAACGATCTCAACCCCTTCTGGACCAGCGTCACCCAGGCCGTCACCCTTCACGGACGCGCTCACCACGAGCGGCGAGGGTCTGTCCGAACAAGCGAGCGCACACGATTGCTCTGCATCGCAAGATCAGGCAGCTTCGGATCTATCAACGCGAGAATGCCGAGCATATCCCGCAGCCGCCTACGGATGTCGACGGACAGCAAGTTCTCATGATGAGCCACACGATTCCTCAGCTTCCTCACTCGATCAAGCTGATCACCCAGCTTCTCACGGCCCAAGTCGGAAGGGTCCGCATGGGGAAACGCATCCGACAAACATTCGTGCCCCAACTGTTGACACTGTTGAGGCTGATTCCGAACCCTCGGCTTAATGAGATAGACCCAGGTTCCGAACATAAAATGCGACACAACATCATCGTGCGTGACGGCTGCCAAACGACGCGGATGAGTCTTTGGACGCAAGCGCGATTGCTCACGTGCAAAATTCTGGGCGACCACAAGGCTCTTGTGAGTGACAAGATCGTAGAGCAAGGGGGCTGCGCCCTTACGGAGCGCCCAATCTTCCCCATAATCCATCCCTTGCTGATCATTCCAGGCCCGAAGCTTCCGGTCCATTGCATTACGTAGACCCACCTCAACAAACGCAATCGTTGAAAACAATGCTCCCGCAAGATCCGCAGCCCACAAATAGAGCTCACGAGCACGATCAATATCCCCATGAGCTTCACGGAGGTAAGGCGCGAACCTAGCTGACCCAGCTAGGTCCAAAATCACATTTTGGTCTCCCACGTCTCAATGCTAACATTCAATTAATCGCGTCGGGCTTGGACCGGCGCAGTCTACCACGGGGACCCTGGCCACAACGGTCAGGGTCCCTTGGTATTCCAAGAGCATCCTGCATGTCAGCACCGCAGACCGACCCGCAGCTGTCCTCACAAGCAGGCGACCCGGCCACCGCCTCACGCGACCCGGCCACCGCCTCATCAGACCCCTTCGCCTCAGGCGACTTCCACCGTCGTAAGCGGAGCGATTCCGCTCAACGTATCACCCAAGGTATCTTCCGCACGATCGAGCTCATAGCGCATCTGCAGGTTCATCCAGAACCCCGGGGTCGTACCAAAGTAGCGGGACAGCCGCATCGCCGTATCAGCCGTAATCCCGCGCTTCCCGTGGACGATTTCATTGATACGACGGGGCGGAACGCCGATAGCGACGGCGAGCTTGTGCTGCGTGATTCCGAAGCCCTCAATGAAGTCTTCCATGAGGACTTCACCCGGGTGAATCGGAGCAATCTTAGTGGTAGTCAACGATCTCAACCCCTTCTGGACCAGCATCGCCCCACTTGAAGCAGATACGCCACTGATCATTGATTCGAATACTGTACTGTCCTGCTCTATCACCGCGAAGAAGCTCGAGTCGATTGCCCGGAGGGATCCGGAGGTCCTCCAAACGACACGCAGCGTCGATCTGACGCAACTTGCGCAGCGCGACGCGAGCGATGCGCGGGTCAAGGGAAGGAACAGGCTCCCTCGCAGACAACCGCTCGGTCTCGCGATCCCCGAACGACTGGATCATGACAACATGATATATCGGATCGCGTCATTAACGCAAACCGTTAACCTGCACTGCCCTCACACCCACTTTCCCGCCTGCCAGACGACCGACAACAGCAAAGCCGGGCCACGCTCCCGCGCGACCCGGCCGCTGCCTCGTCAGAGACACCCACGCTAGTGAGCCGTTCCCCCACCAGAGCCGACACTGCACAGCTCGCGCCCACGCACAAGCTGCCACTTCCGCGACGCGGCATCGGCGAATGACACGTGGGTAATCATCTCTCCACCATCCCCCTTTGCCATCATATTGAGCTTCATATGAGCGGCATCCTGGTCAATGACAGCACCCCAGATGAACTTCGGATGAGGAGGGATGACAAACCTACCCGGAGGAAGCACCGCAAGTGTCAGCTGCGGATTCTCGCAGCTCTTATCAGCCTTCTGACTCTCAATGCGAACGTCGTAGATGGGCGCATCCGAACCATTCACCACCAGAATCGCATACTGCTCACCCCTCGGAGCATCAGGACAATGAACGCCAACAACTGCCACATGCTTGGCCTGCCGACGCTCAGCCTCAACCTGACGCTCCTGGTCACGCTTCTGCTCGAGCTTCACGACTTTCTCGCTCGTCTGCCACGAAACAATCGCGGCGGCTACTGCCAGCAGCCCACCGACGGCTCCCACCCAGTCCGCAAGCGATCCCACGTCCATATGTCATCCTCCTTGATCTCTGTTCCGAACCCGACAAGGTCACCATTGCCTCGTGTGTCGCCGCACCACCACAGGCGCCGACCAGCGGCTAATGCCACGCAGCGCATGCTCAACCCAACACGACAGAGTTACTTGTCACGCTCACCACAGGCTATCACATGAACATGCGTTAGTAAAGCCATCTCCTCCTGGACTACCAAGGCGGTTAGCGCTCATGACAAACTCTTAACAATGCGACAACCAACTAGACATTCCCGGCACCAAACGCTCCCCCACAGCGAAGCCGGGCCATGCCCTCGCGCGCCCCGGCCACGGCCTCGTCAGTGCGCACTCCTCAGTCAAGGTTCGCCAACACGCCCACGTCACGTGCGGCCTGACGTAGGCGCTTATCGCGCGTCCACAGCGACACGCCGGGGTTACGACAGCACTTGCCAGGAGCGCCGCGTCGACAGCACTGAGCCCCCTGTCCCACAGCCGCCGAGCGCGGCGATCTGCCGTCCCGTCTCAATACGAACGAGGAGCTCAACCGCGTCCCTGATCAACGCGGATCGTTCACGGATCCCGGCCAGCTCCTCGGCGCGCGCAAGCAGATCATCATCGAGTGTCACAGTCTTGCTCCCCCGCACCTGCGTTTACTGCGATTACAACGAAAAATAAGGACCTTCCGACCGCTGGCATGTCAGCAAGAGAGCGCCCATTGAAGTCTACCTCACTCATTAACACTAGCCGCGCCTCATCACCCGGAACCCCAGTATTCCTCGAATGCACGCTCTCACGAGCGCTACCGCAGCGAGCTCTAGACGCCAAGTCGATGACACGCTTACTGAGGATCCAAAGCGTGTTGGAAGCGTCTATCCTACTATTTCAACACATCGCTGTGACACACCACGGAGGCACACATGAGCACACCACGGACCGTACACATGTTCCTCATGGACGGTGCGCCGACTGGGCGCATCAAGTGTTCACTCGACAATTGGGTCGGCAAGGTCTATCTCATCCCCCGAACAGAGATCACACAGCCCAAGGACCGCTCTGAACTCAACCAGACCGGCATCTACCTCCTATTCGGGAGCGACTCAGCCACCGGGGACGACCTCGTCTACGTCGGCCAGGCCCGCGAGCGCAAGGACGGGAACGGCGTCCTGGGACGCGTGGCCGAGCACCTCGGGGAAGAGAGGCACGAGTACTTCACCCACGCGATCATCATCATTACCTCCGACGATTCTTTCGGCCCCACGGAGATCTCATATCTCGAAAATGCCTTTTATCGACTGGCATGCGCAGCGGACCGAGTGCGCACAGTAAATGGCAATGATCCTTCCCCCGGCAACGTCACTGAAGAGAAGCAAGCCGCACTCGACGAGTTTATTTCCTTCGCCACAATCCTTATCGGCTCACTGGGATACCGCGTCTTCGACGCCGTCGACGAGGCCAAGGCGAACTCCCCCGCCCTCTCAGCAGGCTCATCGCTGGCACCGGAACCCCTTCTCACCCTCCACTCTGGCGTCGCTAGCGGCCAGGGCAGACAGACCTCCGACGGTTTTGTCGTACTCGCGGGGGCATCGCTACGCCGAGAACTGACTCACTCCGCACCCGAATCGGTTCGAAAGAACCGCGAACGTTTCGCCGACCGAATTGCACGCGACGGCACACTAATACGCGACACCCTATTCACCTCCCCCTCGGCCGCCTCAGATTTCCTCACAGGCTCCTCAACCTCCGGCAAGATGTCTTGGAGAAACGCACAGGGAGTCACCCTGCGCGAGCTCGAGCAAGCCGAGATCAATACTGCAACGAATCCAACCGAGCATCCCACACTCTCGCCCCACCCCGATGGGGATGACACTATCTAAACTAGCTCATCACAGACAAGGAGACACACAACAACGCTTCCCACCGAGCAGACGGAGGACTTCCCTGTCGACCGCTGCTCACTGACACTCGTGCGCCCTCTGACCGACAGCAAAGCCGGGCCACGCCCTCGTGCGACCCGGCCGCGGCCTCGTCGTGAAGACAATTCTCGTAACCTCGTAATCACTATTTACCACCCGCCGGTGACACACCTCACTTAACAAGGTCACAGCGTTTTTCAACCAACAGGATCCGACAAACCACGGAAGAATGGTCTCGGGGAGCAATACAGGGCGAGGCAGGGCACACCTGTCGCAGTGTCTGTGACGATACTTCACTAATCCGTTGCTTAGCCGCGCCTTACTACACGGCCCCCACCTTCGACTCAATGAAAGAGGCTCACATGAGCGACAACAACGAGAACGTTGACCAGGACAAGA
>ENA-OWND01001304-OWND01001304.1-metagenome-genome-assembly--contig:-NODE-1304-length-15472-cov-12.102419_pt1 | contig 15472 bp, 10 predicted proteins | sample MGYA00245342_ERZ651119 | MGnify/ENA primary metagenome ERZ651119 (study PRJEB26857, sample SAMEA4031756) | metagenome | biome: human; feature: oral; material: saliva | place: Philippines | collected 2014...
GGGCGAGCAGGCGCGCCCAGTTGATGGAGTTGACGGCGCCCACGTGCCAGGTGGCTTTGAAGTCGGCGTCCATGTTGATGGCCTTGACCAGGTCCTGGCAGTCGTCGAAGACGCCGTCGACGGCGACGTTGACGATGTTGGAGTCGAGGAGGGAGAACATTTGGGCGCGCTGGAAGGCGGTCATGCGCCCGGCGGGGGTGAGCATGACGACGGAGAGGCCGCGTCGGCCGCGCAGCGCGTATTCGGCGGAGGAGCCGGTGTCGCCGGAGGTGGCGCCCACGATGGTGAGCCAGTCGCCGCGGCGGGTGAGCTCGTATTCGAAGAGTTCGCCGAGGAGCTGCATCGCCATGTCTTTGAAGGCGGCGGTGGGGCCGTTGGAGAGGTGGGCGATGTGCAGGTCGGTGCCTTCCAGGGCGGTGACGGGCACGATCTGCGGGTCGGAGAAGGCGGGGGTGGAGTAGGCGCGGGCCGTGATCGCGCACAGGTCGCTGGCGTCGATGTCGTCGACGAAGAGGGACAGGATGCCGGCGGCCATCGCCGCGTAGCCTTCCTCGCGCAGGACGATGCGCAGTTCGTCCAGGTCGGAGCGGGACAGCGTCGGGTATTCCTCGGGCAGGTAGAGGCCGCCGTCGGGCGCCAGGCCTTCCAGCAGGATGTCGCTGAAGGAGCGGGTGGGCGTGGTGGGGCCTCGTCGGGTCGAAATGTAACGCACGGGCCGATCCTATCGGAGTGTGCGCGTGTGAAGCGAGGGGGTTCGTCCTTCGTCACGTTTTGACGAGGCCGGGGCGCGCTGGGCGGTGCGGGCGCGGCCAGGTGGTGTGTGATAGAAACGACGGGTGAGTATCGACGACGACAGGTGGGCACCCCCGGCCGATGGGGGCGGGGAGGCGAGGCCGTCGCCGGCCGCGCTTTCGCCCGCGTCAAACACCGCTGCTTCGCAAGCTGACGTGTCGGTCAGCGCTTCCCGTGAGGCGGGCCCGTCGGCCAGCACGCCGGCCGCGGCAGCGACGAAGCCAAGCCCGCCGACCCGCAGGCGTGCCAGGCTCCGCGCGGAGGCACGGACACGCGGGGGCAAGAAGGTCGTCATTGCGATCGTGGTGATGCTCGCCCTCGTGTTTGCTGTCGCTGTCGTCACGTCGCGCACGTACTCCCCAAGCGCTCCGGCGTCGCCTCGGGCGCAGGGTTACGTGGGTGCGGCGACGAATACGGGCGTGCTGTCCCCGGCTTGGGCGTCGGGCGTCGAGACGGCGTGGACGCTTCCCGGTTCGTCGGCGGATGGCTCGCGCGCTCAGTCGGTGTTTGTCGAGGGCACGACCATGTACGTGGCCGCCTGGGAGTCCGCCGACTCGCTTCAGATCATCGCCTACGATATTTCCTCGGCGCAGCCGCGCGAGACGTGGGCATCACACGGAAACGTCGCCGCGGCGGTCAGTACGTTTGACGCGCCGAATGTGGTGTCGGCCGGGGAGTGGCTTGCCATTGATTCGGTCCTCGTGTCTAAGGGGACGGGCAGCCAGCAGGAGGCGCCGTGGGGCGAGGACACGCCGATGGCCTCCGTCGACGAGGTCGTGGTGACTTGCTCGTTTCTGGAGACCTGCTCGGGGTGGACGATTCAGTCCGGTTCGTGGACTCGACTGTGGCAGACCATCACATCGAGGCAGTCGCGTGCCAGCGACGCGTGGAAGAGGGGCGGGGGACGGGTCGTCGGCGCCGGTGAGGACGCCTCGGTCCTCGTCCCCGTCGACTTCCACTACAATCTGCAGCTCGTCAACGCTCGCACGGGTGAGCTCGCCACGCTCGGCGATACGGGGCGCTCGACGTCGATATCCGTGTCCGATTTCCAACTCGCGCAAGACGGCGTCATCGTTATGCGTTCCGTTGGGACGATGGAGGCCTACGACGCCACCGGGCGATTCGTCGATACGTTCGAGGAGGGACGCAAGGCACGATCGGTGGTGCCGAGCGAGGACGGACGGGCGCCCACGCTGGCGGAGCTGAAGGCCTTCTACTCGGACGGCAAGGCGTCGTGGACGTCGGGCACGGCGCGGGTCGAAGGGGATGAGTGCACCACCGTCACGTTCACGCCCACCGCCGACTATCCCCCTCGTTCGGTCGAGGGCGTCAAGCAGCTCTCGCTCAACTATTCCGTCCACTGCTTCTTCTCCCCGACTCAGCTGCGCGCCGCCACCGACGGCAGCGCCGTGTTCGTCAGGGCCAAGGGCTGGGAACGCGACCGCATCGTCGTCCTCGACATGGTCAACAACGCCCACCACGTGGTGAGGCTGACGGACGCCGAGGACCTGATATGGGCCTTCGACGACCTGCTCATCGTCACGTCGAAGACCGGTATCACCGCGCTGACGCCCTCCTCGTCAGGTGCATGATTCATGAGCAACAACTATTCCAAGTGGGCTCCGCCGGGCACGAAGAGGCGGAGGAAGGGATGGCGTAAGCGCAGGCGTGAGCGTCGGGAGCGGCTCGCCCAGGAAGCTGCCGAGCGGCTCGCCGCGAGCGCTCCGACGGCCGCCCCCGACAAACGCTCGGCACCCACGCCCGCGCGGGCCACACGCTCGACACCCGCACCCGGTCACGAAGCGGACGAGGGAGCCACGGCCTCGTCGACGCGCCCCGTTCCCGAGAAGCTGTGGAAGAATCCGCTTCTCGTCACCGGGGCGTTGACGGTCCTTGTCATCGTCGCCATCACGGCCCTGTGGGGATTCGCTTACGGGCGTCCCGCTGTGCGGTCCCGGGGCTACACGGGGACGGCGACGAATACGGGTGTGCTCTCCGAAGCCTGGGCGTCGGGCGTCGACACGGCGTGGGTGATACCCAACGAGAAACGCAAGGGCGCGAAGGCAGCCAAGCAGAACCTGCTCGTTCAGGGCACGACCCTGTACGTCGCTTCCGTCGAGGAGAAGAGCGGCAGTCTGACGCTCACCGCCTACGACATCGCGTCCTCGTCGCCGCGCCAACTGTGGGTGTCCGACGCGACGGACGTGCACATGACGCGCGGATACTTCCATGCTGAGATCATCCCTCACGGCGCGCAGCTACTGGTCGGCAACGCCATCGTGGATGGGCGCACAGGCGAGCAAACGCAGGCCCCCTGGGAGGACGACACTGCGATGGCGGCCGTGGACGACATTGTCGTCACCTGTGGGAGGGCGGCGACATGCTCCGGCTGGACACAAGACTCGGGGTCCTGGACGCGCGTGTGGACGACACAGACGGGCTCAACGATAGGCCAGATCAACACGTGGCACCTGCACGGATCGCGCGTCGTGGGCACCGGGGCGCAGGCTTCCTTCATCTCGCTTGGCAGCATCAAGAGCGCCCCGTCGTTGATCAATATTCGCACGGGGAAGGACACCCGTATCGGAGAGGACCCGGGATCGCTCCGCTCGGGGCCCGTCTACTATCGTGCGAGTGACGGCATCGCGGTCGTCGACACGAACAGCGAGGTGACGCTGCTTGATCCCAGCGGCGCGGTTATCGAACGCTTCACAGGGCGCGACGCGGACGCCGTCGCGACGGATGACGGCCCGCCCCCGACTCTGGAGGAGCTGCGCGCCTTCTTGCGCGACGGCAGGGCGTCCTGGACATCAGGAACGGCCGGCTTCGACGCAAGCACGTGCGAGGACATCGTGTTCTTCCCCAGTGCGGACCTGCCGCCGAAGACGCTGCCTCGCATCAACACGGTGCAGACCAACGCATTCCTGTGTTCCTTCCAGCCGAGCTCGATGCGGGCCAGCGCTAACGGCGCAGCGATGGTGCTCGAGCTCAAGGAGTGGCGGGAGCACTCCGTCTACGTGCTTGACCTGGAGGGCTCCAGGGTCCTGACCCCTCCGGCGTTGAGGGACGCGACCAACCTGACGTGGGCCTTCGACGACCTGCTCATCGTGGTGACCTGGGAGGGAGTCGTGGCCTTCACGCCGCGCTCGTCGTGACGCTACCCTGGTGGCATGACTGATCTGCCTTTCCGCGTCGGCCAAGCGGTCGACGTCCACGCGTTCGCCGCCCCCGATTCGCCGCGCCCGCTGATGGTCGCGTGCCTGGAGTGGCCGGGCGAGCGCCCCCTCGAGGGCCATTCGGACGCGGACGTCGCCGCGCACGCCCTGTGCGACGCGATGCTGCTGGCCACGGGCCTGGGCGAGCTCGGCACGGTCTTCGGCGTGGATCGCCCCGAGTGGGCGGGCGCGTCGGGGCGCGCACTCCTTGAGGAGGTTCGCCGCATGGCCGCCGAGGCCGGCTGGGTGCTGGGCAACGCGACCGTGCAGGTCGTCGGCAACCGCCCGCGCATGGCGGCTCGCCTGCCCGAGGCCTGCGCGGTCATGAGCGAGATCGCGGGCGGCACGGTCACCGTGTCAGCGACGACCTCGGATCACCTGGGCTTCACGGGACGAGGCGAGGGCGTGGCCGCGCTGGCGAGCGTCCTCATGGTGCGCGCCGAAGCGTAGCCCGCGTGTGCCCACCGGGACGCGGCGTGATAGAAACATGTCATGAGCAACGACGACCTCCGCCGCGGTTCCGATGACGAGGCGCACACTCGCCCCTCCGAGAGGCCGAACGCGGATTCGCCGGTCAACGCCCTCGAGTTTCCCGAGTTCGGGGAATTGCCTGGGTTCACGCCGCTTCCTGACCTCGCGCCGCTGCCGGAGTTGGCTCCACTGCCGGACTTGGGCGATCTCCTCGCCGCGACCCCATCACCGCTCACCGACGAGGCCGGCGCCGCCCAGGCGGACACCGAACCTTCGCAGAATCCGACCCAGCCCGGTGACGCGACTGTGCGGGCACAAGCCCCCATCGCGTGGTCGCAGACCGGGGATGCTTCGACAGAGGATCTCCGGGCCGACACTCCCCTGCCCATGTACGGTCTCATGCCGGACGAAGCGTCTGTGGAGGAGGCTGCGTTCTCCTCGAACGACACCGCTTCCCCTATCGTCGCCACGGCCTCGTCTCAGGCGCACCCCGAAGGCGATGAAACGTCGACGGCGCTCCACGCCCCGGGGCCGGAGTCCTCCCGGACGCGGGTCGACACGACAGCTGTCACACGCAAGCCGTCCGTCGTCATGATCGCGCTCGCCGGCGTTGCCGCGCTCAGCGTCGGGATCATTCTCCTCGCTCCCGGTCTGTTCGGGTCCTCATCAGTGCCTTCGTCGAAACCGTCGGCGAACGCCACCGCTGCGACGAGCACTCAGGTGCGCGAACATGCGGAGAACCTGCCGCCCCGCGACCCCGGATACCGCGGGAGCGCCACGAACACGCACTCGATGTCGCCTCAGTGGGCCTCGGGCGTGGCCACCACGTGGACGCTCGATCTATCGCTAGACATGACTCAGTTCGGAACGCAGATGTTCGTCGACGACCGCGTCCTGTACATCGCTGGCAACGACACGATCGAGGGCCAGCGCGGTTCCGCCGTCAGGATTCTGGCCTATGACCTCTCCGGTGAGGAACCCACGCTCCTGTGGGACAGGATCGCACCCACGAAAAATTCGGCCATCACGACGTACACGCCTGCATTCGTATCGACCGAGAATCAGCTCTTTTTTCATGACCTGATCATCGACAAGGCGACCGGCGAGCAGACACAGGCCCCGTGGGGCATAGAGACTCCTCTCGCATACGCTGACGGCATCCTCGTGACCTGCGCACCGCCGTCCACCTGCAACGGGTGGACAGGGGCGTCCGGCGAGTGGACGAACCTGTGGACGACGACAACGATTTCCCAGACCTCCTACGGGTGGGCTTACCAGGGCCTGGGCTATTCCCCCGCGGGCACTACCATCTCTGGCAGTGGCGCGCTAGCTTCCTTCCTGGTTCCCTCCAACTATCAGGAAGCCCCGCAGATCATCAACATCCATACGGGCGTGACAACGACCCTGCCTAGTCCCGACCATGCAGGCTTGGGCCAATACGTCGAAGTCGCGACCGACGGCTTCGTCGTCATAGACGTCAGCAAGAAGCAGGGGCTGCTCACCGACAGCGCGGGCGCCCACCAATCCACGTTCTCGATCGATCAATATCAGCGTCTACCCGCAGTCAGCCGTGACGGCAACAAACCGAGCACCGCGGATATCACGACCTTCATGACGACGAAGACCGCGAATTGGGCGACAGGTACGGTAGGCCTCGTGGGTGAGGACGACTGTTCCATCCAGGTCACCCTCACCTCCGACGGGTCCACGCACACAACCCCGGTCCCCGGCGTGCTGAGCCCATACATGACGAGCACGTGCGTCTTCAGCCCACAGGAGGTCCGCGTCAGCGCGGACGGTTCGGTTCTCTACGCCGATACCTTCACCTACCAGGACGAGAGACGGTACTTCATCGATACCGCCAACGGGCTCGCCTACACATCAAACCTTCTCAACCTGCCGAAACAGACCATGTGGGTCTTCGATGACATGCTCATCGGGATGACCGACAGCGGACTCACGGCATTCGTGCCGGCGTCCTCCTGAGATCACCGTCCCATCACCACACCACGACTGCCCTCCCATAGAAACGACTCATGAGCAACGACGAGCCGCGCCGGCACCCATCCGACGAGACACACTGTGACTCCGCGACCGAGGGGGACGCACTCTCCAGGTTCTCCCCTCCATCCGGCGATGACGAGGCCGGGGCAACCCGGGCGGGCACCGACGCCTCGGCGCAGGCCGACCCGACCACTCACTTCGTTGCCGCGCCGGACACGCCCCACGCGTACTCCAAGGCCGAACTGAGCAAGTACGCTCCTCCCGGCCGTCGGGGCTATCGCAAGCGCTCAACCGCAACGAAGCGCTCAGCCACTACGAAGCGCACGCCCGCCTCCACGCCCACGAGCGCGGCCACGGCCTCGTCCCAGGCGGAGCCCGACAGCGCCACCGCGCCGGCCACCGCCACGGCACCCGGGCAACTCCCGAGCGAGGAAGAGACCAAGACAGCCTCCAGGAACCTCCGGATCGCGTTCTGGCTCGTCTTTTCCGCCGCCCTCCTCATCGCCCACCTGGTCCACCTCGGCAATAAGGCCAATACCCCGGCTCCCGTCAGGATGCCGTACTTGGCAAGCACACAGGCACCGACAACGCCGTCACCCGGTTACAGCGGCACCGCACAAAACACGCACGCCCTGTCGCCCGCATGGGCCGCGGGTATTAGTACCGCGTGGACAATTCCTACGCCCAGTGGAGTGGCCAACGTGACGCACCCGATGCACGTGGAGGGCTCGACCCTGTACGTGGCCTACGGCGTCGCTATGCACGCGAATAGTTCCACCTACACTGTTGGGGCCTACGACCTGACCGGGCGTATGCCCCAGCCCCTGTGGGCAACGCCTGTCCGCACGGACACCCCGGCGGCCCAATCTGACTACGTGCCCTCGTTCGTCTCAGGCAACGACCAGATTTTTTTCCGGGGCACCATCCTCGACAAGGCGACGGGGAACGAGGCCTCGGCCCCCTGGGGCAAGGATTTTCCGCTCGCGTTCGCCGAGAACATCGTGGTGACGTGCTCGGCCACAACGACGTGCAGCGGGTGGACGCAGGAGGGCGACGAATGGACGAACCTATGGACGACGACCACGGCAACACAGGCCAGCGACGGGGTGCGTGAGAACAATCTGGGCTTTGCTCCCGCGGGCACCGTCGTCTCCGGCAGCGGCGAACGCACCTCCGTCCTGGTCCCCACCGCCAGCAATGAGCTCCCGCAGATCATCGATATCCATTCCGGGGCAGTCACGAGCCTGAGCAGTCCCGACGGGGATGCCACGGATCGACTGGTCGAGGTCGCCTCCGACGGCTTCATCGTCTTCGAGAAGTCCACTTCTCGCGGCTGGGTCTTCGACAGCGAGGGTAACTTCCAGTCGACATTGACAGCCGAGCACAATCTGCCGGTGCCCAGCATGGATGGCACGCGTGCGACCACGTCGCAGATCGAGGCCTTTATGACGCAGGGCAAGGCTGAGTGGGCAACGGGGACAGCGCGCATGACCGGCACCGGCGAGTGCACGCTCGAGGTCGCTCTCACGTCCGACGACTCGACGCGCGAGGCCCCCGTCCCCTATGCCGCACGCCTGTACACTCGCGATGACTGCGCACTCACCCCGGAGGATCTGCGTGTCAGCGCGGACGGCTCGGCCCTCTATGTCAGGTCCTTGAGCCCCGGTAACACGACCAGCTACGTCATCGATACCGCCGACGGTTCCTCGGACTCATCGAGAAGCCTCACGCAGGCCACGCAGCTGACCTGGGTCTTCGACGACATGCTGATCGGCATGAGCACAACGGGTATCACGGCCTTCGTACCGGCCTCCTCCTGAGGCCGGCATCGGATTAACGCACCGCCATTGCCCTATGGTAGAAACGACGCATGAGCAATGACGATCATCCGGGCACGAACACTTCCCCGCAGGCCGAGCAGTGGGTGCCGCCGAGCGGGACGCCCCCAATCCCCCAGCCCGCCAGTGCGCGGCCCCGCGCGAGGAGACGCGGGAGGCCAGTCCTCCTCGCGGCTCTCCTGTGCGTCATCGTCGTCATTGTCGCCGTCGTCGGCATCCGTCAGCTCACGCAGACCCTGGGGGGTCAGGACCCTCACCATTCATTCACCTCCAGCCCCACCGTCGGCTACTCGGGGTCCTCCACGAGCACGGGAGCGATCTCCCCCGCCTGGGCCTCGGGCGTCGAGACGGCGTGGAGGATCCCCTTCCCGTCCTCACAGTACGGCCCCCGCGCGATCACGACCGTTGAGGGCACCACCCTGTACGCCCTCTTCGAAAACCCCGACCATGCCAGCCACCAGGCCACCGTCGCGGCCTTCGACATCTCGTCCGCGCAGCCGCGCGAGCTGTGGCGCACGACGGGTCCCACTCCCGAGTCATTCGGGCGTCCGACTTTCGTCTCGCTGGCCGATCAGTTCATCGTCGGAAGCATCGTCATCGACAAGGCGACGGGCGCCCAGTCCCTGGCTCCGTGGGAGGGGTCGGAGGCGCTCGCGGCCGTTGACGGCGTCGTCGTGGCGTGCGATAGCAAACAGGCGTGCTCGGGCTGGGTGCTGGAATCCTCCTCGTGGGTGCGCCGGTGGGTGACGACCACGGCCAGCCAACGGGGTGGCCTGTCCACGTTGGCCACGCTCACGTACCCTAACGCTCCCGTGATCGGTGCCGGGGAGCACCAGTCGGTTGTCCTGCGGGTGGATTCGCCGACGCACCTGGCGCAGCTGATTGATCCGCGGACCGGACAGGCCACGGACGCTGCTTCTGTGAGTCCCTTCGAGGATAGAACGAACAACGTTGTCAGCATCATGCTCGCCAGCGATGGGCTCGTGGCTTTCAACGACGACCTTCTCGTCGCCTACGACGCCGACGGCTTCATCACGGGAGTTCACTCCTACGAGAAGTCGCTGAGAAGACCGACGCGCGACGGACGCGTGCCCTCCACATCGGAACTCACCGATTTCCTGGTCGGAGGCCTGCCCGCGTGGTCGAATGCCGTGGTCACTGCCCAGACGGGGGCAGTCGCCCTCACGGTGACGCCGAGCGACGGAAGCCCGGCATTCGATCTTGATCCCGCCAACAACGACCAGTACCACTCCAGCCCCTTCTGGCCCGAAGAGGTCCGCGCCAGCGCCGACACGTCGGTCGTGTACGTCGAGTCCGTCGAAGCCAATACGACGGGTAACCGCTTCTTCTTCGACACGGCGAGCGGGGTGGGACATGGGTCGGCGGAGTTCCACGACGCCGAAGACCTCTCGTGGGCCTTCGACGACCTGGCCATCGGCGTGACGATCGACGGCGTCGTGGCCTTCACCCCGAAGGCCACGTGAGGCTCCAACCCCTGAACACCCGCCCACGAACGCCCACCCCGAGCGACGACAGAAATGACACGCCCATGAGTACCAACGCCCCCCTGTACGGGACCTCCACGAGGACCTCGTCCACGCGACCGACGCGCCTCTTCCTGACGACGGGCGTCGCGCTTGTCGCGAGCCTCGGAGCCTTCCTCGCGCCCTCGCTGAGCACGAGCGCCCACCAGCTGCCCGGCCCGGCGGCGACCCCACCTCCGCACATCACCGGTTCGGAGCAGGAAACGAACCCGGATGCGACCGGCTACCGGGGGAGCGCCACCAACACGAACGAGCTCTCCAGCGCGTGGGCCTCGGGCGTCGCAACGGCCTGGACCCTGCCCAGCAGCGATGCTCTCCTGCCCGCGCAGCTGATCGCTGAGGGGTCGACCCTGTACGTGCTCGCCTACGGAAGCGGGAGCCAGGCCGTCGCCACGGTGTCCGCCTACGACGTGTCGGGCAGCGAGCCGGTCGCCCAGTGGACCACGACCGGGCCCCAACCGTCCCGGATTCGCGCCGAGGCGTTCCCGTCCTCCGTCTCGACCCAGGACGAGATTCTGCTCAGTGACATCATCGTCGACCGCTCGACCGGTGCCCAGACGCAGGCGCCCTGGGGTTCCGACCTGCCGATGGGGGTGGCGGGCGGCGTCCTCGTCACCTGCGACACTTTCAGCTCGTGCTCCGGGTGGTCCCGCGACTCTGGCGCGTGGACGAGGCTGTGGTCCACGACGACCTCGTCCCAGCGCCGCGCGGGCCTGGCCCACTCGGGGCTGACGGCTCCCGCGAGCGCCGTCATCGGCAGCGGCGCGGGCGCTGCCGTGGTCGTCCCCGTCGACGAGGCCCACCAGGCACCGCAGCTCATCAACCCGGCAACGGGGGAGCTGACGACTCTCGGAGAGGCACCCTCCACGAGCGGCGCGTCCGTCTCCAGGGTCACGCTGGCGAGCGACGGCGTCCTGGTCGCCAGCGAGAAGGAAAGCATCGCCTACAACACCGCGGGTGAGGTCGTGGGCACTGTCGGGGCCGGGTGGACGCTCGACCGTTTCCCTGCGTCTGACCGTGCGGTCCCGAGCGTGGCAGACGTCGAAGCATTCTTGACGCAGGGCAGCGCCCCGTGGACGACAGCCACCGTCGAGCGGCCCTATTCGAGCGACGTTAACGGTCATCTCCTGACGGTGAGTCCGACCAGCGGAAACTCTGCTCGCACGATCAACCCCGGTGAGTCAGTCTCCGACCACGCCATGATGGATCCTTGGTCCGCCGCGCAGGTGCGCGTCAGCGCAGACGGTAAGGCGCTGTTCGTCCAGTGCCTGCCGTCGTCCCCCACCGGTCCCTTCTTCTTCGGTATGGAACGCGAGATGACCTACGTGTCGCCGGAGCTGGACGAGGCCACGAACCTCACGTGGATCTTCGACGACTTGCTCGTTGGAGCACGCAGCGGCGAAGTCATCGCCGTGACGCCACGGACCCCGTAAGCGGATCATAGAGAACCGTCCCCGACGCCCGAGAGCATGCTCGGTCGCGTCGGGGACGAGTCGTCTTGGGCCGTGGCTGGCCAGGCGGACACGGACGCCTCGCCGACCGCGCCCGGCCCGGCGATCCAAGCCCCGGCCTCGTCCCTGGCCGAGCACGAGGGCGAGCGCGAACCGATCCCCCACGGACACGCGCCGGAGCCTCACGAGGATTCCGGCGAATCCGTTACCCCCGCGAAAAAGCACCTGCGCCTCATCCTGATCGCCTGTGCCTGCGTCGTCGCGATCGTGATTGGGACTTCTTTTTTCCGCTCGTTCTCGCAGCAGGCTGGCGAGCCGGCCCGCGAGCCCGGATACCGCGGAACAGCGCTCAACACTCACTCCCTGTCGCCCGAGTGGGCGTCGGGGATCGCGGTCGCATGGACGATCCCCATTGACCCCACGACGTCTAGCTTCGCCCCGCACGTCCACGCTGAGGGGTCGACTCTCTACCTCGCCTTCTCCGATCGGCCGACGACGTTGCGGAGCCGGAGCGTGACGGTCATGGCCTACGACGTGTCTGGAACCGAGCCGAGGCTCCTGTGGAAGACGAACGCTGAGACGTCGACGCAGGCTTACGAAACCTTCACTCCTCAGTTCGTCTGGGATGACGATCTGCTCTTTTTCCGCGACCTCGTTATCGATAAGGTGACGGGGACGATAACCCAGGCCCCCTGGGGCGAGGCATACCCCATGGGCGTCTCCGAGGGCATCGTGGTCACCTGCCTCACCAACGGCCACTGCACGGGCTGGTCGCAGGAGTCTGGCGACTGGACTGAGGTCTGGAAAGCTAAGACGGTGAAACAGAGCTTCTTCGGCCTGGGTCACATGGACTACACGACCCCTGACAGCGCCCTGATCGGCAGCGGGGAACAGGCCTCGATTCTCGTTGTCCCCGACTACCGCGAGGTCCCCCAGCTCCTCAACGTCCGCACCGGCGAGCTCACGAACCTGGGCGATCCAGATGACGACACAGCCTCCTACGACCTCGTCCAGGCAAGCGACGGTGTCATCGTAGCTCCATGGCTCAAGACTAAGTATGCCTACGATAGCGTCGGCGGCGTTCGGGGGACCTTCAACCAAAACCGGTACGTCACGCAGCCCACGCGCGATGGAGGAGCTCCGACGCTGGCGCAGCTCAGTGACTTCTTCACGAAGGACAAGACCGCCTCATGGACGACGGGCGTTGTTGAGATGACGGGCAATGACTGCGCCACGCTGGAGCTCACCCTGACCTCCGACGCGTCGACGCGCACGGTCTCGGTCCCCGACGACATCCGTCCGTACCAGACCAGCAGTTGTCTCTTCCTGGTCACAGACGTGCGCGCGAGCGCCGACGGATCGGCCATGTACATCCGAGACTTCCCCCTCACGCCGAGGGGCAGCTACTTCTTCAACACGGCGACGAATAAGAACTTCAGCTCTGCCGAGCTTGACGCCGCGGAATCGCACACGTGGGTCTTCGACGACATGCTGATCGGCGCCAGCAAGACGGGAGTCACGGCCTTCGTTCCGGCTTCCTCCTGACGACGCCGAGGTGATCAACCGGTACTGCCCGGCGCGCGGGTGTGATAGAAACGTTGTATGAGCAACGACGATCATCAGAGCGCGGGCAGCCCGATTACCCAGCCACCGGTCCCCCAGCCGACGCCCCAGTCCCCGGCGCCCCAACCGCCTCAGGACGCCCGCACCGCCTCTTCGATGAACGCTCAGCAGGGCTTTTCCGCGCCGACAGTCGACGCTGCCGCCAGCCCGCGGCGCGCGCGCAAGCCCCTCCGGGTGCTCAGGATCGTCGCCGCTCTGGTCGCCTCGGCCGCCGTCGGCGGCATCAGCGGAACCCTCGTCGGCTTAGCGACAACGAGACACCACATACACCCCGATGACCCCGACCCCACACCGTCCCCGACAGCCTCAGAGTCGTCGATGGATCCCACCCCGATCGGCTACCACGGGACGGCAGCCAACACGAACGAGCTGTCTCCTCAGTGGGTGTCGGGCCTCGCGACGGCGTGGACGATCCCGCTGGACGACGATTCACCCGCGCCGCTGCTGATCACTGAGGGAACCACCCTGTACGCCGTGCTCGAGGGCGCGCAGAACGACGCTGACACGAGGGTGACCGCCTACGACATCTCCGGGAAGGAGCCCGTCACTGTCTGGACCACAACCGGGCCCCACTCTCCCAGCGCCGGCGCCGTGAGGGCACCCGGCCCCATCGCCACCGAGACCCAGCTCCTGATCGGCGGCATCATCGTCGACAAGTCGAACGGAGCCCAGAGCCTGGCCCCCTGGGGAGCCGACCTGCCCATCGGGGTCGTCGACGGCAACCTGGTCACCTGCGACACGGTCGCAACCTGCACCGGATGGGTGCTCGAATCGGGCACGTGGACGCAGCGCTGGAGCGCGGCGACGTCGCCGCAACAAGCCAGCGGCCTGCTGTTCTCGGACGTGACACACCCATCGAACGGCGTCATTGGCGAGGGTTCGACGGCCGCCGTCATCGTGCCCGTTCGCCTGGCCGCCTTCGCCCCGCAGATCGTGGACCCTCGCACGGGAGCGGTCACGACCCTCGGGAAGGATCCCAAGAACGACGCATCACAGCCCCCGACGCTCATCCCCGCGCGCGACGGGCTCGTCGTGGCGAGGGAGAAAAGCTTTAGCGTCTACGACACCACGGGACGCTTCGTGGAGACCGACTACATCCATAGCGGCGGCGTACGCCCGACCTACGACGGTCATACCCCGACGCTGGGGGAGCTCACCACCTTCCTGCGCGAGACCTCCCACCAAGCGCCGTGGACCACAGCCTACGTCTATCTCAAGCACGATGACCTCTACTACGCGGGCCGCGCTCACGACGACACGACACTGCACGTGTACCCAACCGCGTCAGCGAACAGCGTCTCCGTCAATATGCCCGATTACGTCGGATCCAAGTTTGGGAAGCACGATTTCGAGGTATCGGACCTGCGCGCCGACGCTGGCGCTACGGTGGCCTACGTTCGCCTCAATGAGGGCTCCACGATGGCCTCCTACTTCGTCGATCTGGATGGCCTGACCCTCTACGTGGCCAGTGACCTGGATCGCGCGGAGAACCTCGTGTGGGCCTTCGACGACCTGCTCGTCGGCGTCTCGAACGGCCAGATCATCGCCTTCACGCCCGACCGTCAGTAAGCGAATCGAGGACGACTCGTCCCCGACGTCCGAGACTTGCTCGGTCGCGTCGGGGACGATGTGTGTGGCGCAGGGCCCTCGGGGACGAGGCCGGGGCGCGCCTGGGCGGCCTCGTGCCCCTGGGCGCTCAGCCCTCCATGTGGTGGAGCGTAGCGCGGTCCGCCTTCACGGGGATGGTCAGGCCCAGGCCCACGAGGAGGATCAGCATGATGCCGAGGATGCCCCAGTAGGTGTAGTCTTCGCCGGCGGGGGTCAGGCGCTTGCCGATCAGCAGGAAGAGGCCGTACATGGCGGGGGCCATGAAGGACACGGCGCGGCCGGTCGTCGCGTAGAGGCCGAAGACCTCGCCCTCGCGCCCGGCGGGGATGATGCGCGACAGGAAGGAGCGCGACGCGGACTGAGTGGGGCCCACGAAGACGCACAGGGCCAGGCCCAGGGTCCAGAACACGATGGGGCCGCGGGCGTGGAGGAAGAAGACGCCGAAGCCGGCGACGACCATGGCGGACAGCGACAGGATGATGACTCTCTTCGGGCCGATCTTGTCGTCCACCCAGCCGAAGGCGACGGTCGCCAGGCCGGCGACGATGTTGGCGGCGATCGCGAAGATCATGACCTCGCCCGCGCTGAAACCGAAGGCCGTCTTGGCCAGAACCGCTCCGAAGGTGAAGACGCCGGCCAGGCCGTCGCGGAAGACGGCGGAGGCGATGAGGAAGAAGAGGGTGTGCGGGGCCTCGTTCTTGAGGGTGCGCACGGTGCGCCACAGGAGCTTGTAGGAGTCGAGGATGGACTCGTGATCGCCGCCAGAATGTTTGTGATTTTTGTACATTGATTTTGTATCCTGAGACTTTGCTGAAGTTGCTTATCAGCTTAAGGAGATTTTGGGCTGAGACAATGGGGTTTTCTAGATATACAATCATGTCATCTGCAAACAGGGACAATTTGACTTCCTCTTTTCCTAATTGAAT
>ENA-OWND01001306-OWND01001306.1-metagenome-genome-assembly--contig:-NODE-1306-length-15428-cov-5.596370_pt1 | contig 15428 bp, 15 predicted proteins | sample MGYA00245342_ERZ651119 | MGnify/ENA primary metagenome ERZ651119 (study PRJEB26857, sample SAMEA4031756) | metagenome | biome: human; feature: oral; material: saliva | place: Philippines | collected 2014...
GATCGGCAAATCAGAGACTGATAGACGTTGCAAAAAGCCTTGAAAGAGCCGAAATTGTGCTTTGGGGGGAGTAAAAAAGAGGACAGTTAATGCAAATTTTTGATTCGAAAATCAGATACAGCGAAACCGATTCGGACGAATATCTTACAGTAGAGTCGTTGATAAATTACTTTCAGGACGCATCCACCTTGCAGAGCAGGGAAGCGGGAGTAGGGACGCAGTATCTTAGAGATCACGGTATATGCTGGATGGTGCTGTCATGGCAGCTTGAGATAAAGAGACTCCCCAAATTTTATGAAAGAGTTCGGGTCGGCACTTTTCCCTATGCGATGAAGGGTTTCAGCGGACTCAGAAATTTTTATATGGATGCGGAAACAGAAAATTTGAAATTTGAAAGAATAGTCAGCGCCAATTCCAACTGGGTACTCATGAATATAGCGAGCATGATGCCTGAAAGAATATTTTGATGTTCAATCGCCCAGCCCAGCGAGATTAAACCGCCCCAGTCATGGGCGAGGGTCACCACCGGTTTATCGGTTTTATCCAGCCCGAGTTCGCGGGTAAAATCGCTCAAGTCTGCTATGCGGTCTTCAAGCGAGCGCCGTTCGTCCTCCAGATCGAGGTGAGTGCGTTCGGAGTACCCCATATCGAGCTGGTCGACAGCGATAACACGCCACGGTGCTGTACTGTTCACGCCGGCATCGAGTACGGTACGCCACAGATACGACCAGGTGGGGTTGCCGTGCACGCACAGGATCGTGCCGATAGGGTCAAGCCCATGTTCCTGAAGCGCTGGCGTGTTGTCGAGGTAATGCCACCGTCGTGCCTGCGCCTGGGCGGCCCGCACCTCAATCGGGGCGGTGGTAGGTACCTCAAGCATGTGCGAGTAGCGAGGATCAACGCCCGTCCACTCGTGTGGGTTATATGGTGGTTGGGTCTTCGGGAAGTTAAGGTGGCGCATATACTGTCCTTGCTGTTGCGACGGCTCGTCGCCGGTGATATTCAGAGTACCTTGGCGTGGGGCTATGTACCGATACAGTGAGGAGCCCCGCACCTGCCGAGGCTCCCACGCGATGAGACGATACTAATTCACATTACCAGTCGATTTCCATGAGCGCAGTATTCAAACCGGAACCCACACCCATGCATAGAATACGGTCACCTTTTTTATAGGTGGGGGCGCATTCCGCAAGAGTCATGGGCAGTGCCGCTGCCGCTACGTTACCCCAAACGGGGAAAGTCAGCGGAATACGGTCGCGTTTAATTCCCACGGCTTCGATAATAGCGTTGGTGTGAGCATTAGAAATCTGGTGAGTCACATAGGAATCCATATCGGTCCACTCCCAGCCGTCCTCATGAGCTTGTTCCCAAGCCTGAGCTACCAGCTGCAGACCATGCTCAAGAAGACCAGCGGCATCAGTATTCATGCCCTGATCAGCTTCACCGCCAATACACAGATTACGATGCTCAGTTCCCGCACGCGATACCGAACCGATGATGCGGTGCCCTTCGGGATGCGCATCTGCCTTACCGAGTACCGCCGCCGCCGCACCCGAGCCGAGGGTGAGGGTAGCAAACTGGGCGAGCACATCCTCACGAGATGTATGAGGCTGGCTCAAAATCCGCAGGGCGGTACGATGCCATGGGGAAGGATCTTCACCGGCAACAACGAGAGCGTAGTCAATGGCACCGGAATCGATCATCGTAGACGCCACAGTCATAGCGTTTACAAACCCTAGGCAGGCGTTCGTAATATCGAAGTTTAGGGCGTGACGAGGTAGATTAAGGCGGTCATGAATACCCACAGATACTGCGGGTTCAAAATTGTCGCGGGTTACAGAAGCATTAATGAGCAGCCCCACTTGGTCCCGGTCAACCTTCGCAGCTTGAAGCGCTTTCTCTGCTGCAGCAACGGCACCATCTTCAAAAGTTTGGCCCTCAGCCCAGCCACGACGTTCGCTAATACCCGCCAGACGCTCCAGTAACCCCTTAGGCATCTTCAGACGCTTATAGGTGTTGGACAATTGTTCGTCAAAATATGAGCTTGTAACTACACGGGGAGGAAGTTCATGCGCGATAGAAAGTAAAGCAGCGTTACGATGCCGGATATCAGAATTTACGCCGGGCTTATCTGCGTCAGAAGTCGCGGCTGCAGTGTGTTCGGACAATCTGTATGACCTTTACAGGGAGGTACGTCTATGATGGGTACAACGAAGAAATAGCGGAGGCGCTGGTACGCTCCCCGCATCGTCGACTTAGTTAAATCTACCGTACCCGCGCCCTAAAGTCCGAAATTCCGCATTCATGACTCCGTGCGCCGCATGGCAGACATCCCTAGAATATCAAGGCGTAAAGTTATTGTGCAGCCCTTGGCGGCTTCGAGATACGGAATATTCGTTCACCTATCGCTTAAGACCTTCAACTGGAAGCCGACGCTTCCCGGCAGATCAGGATGCAAACTTTCCTAAAGCCGGGCAACGTCCGTTGTGCATCCTTAAAATCTGGATGAGCTCGTTTCACGCCCGGAACGCTGATGATGCATCTGAGTACAATAGAACTACTCTGCGCCTGCTAAAACCCCGGCGCGGTTTCCACCCGATGAAAGGCAATCCGTGCACCTGACTTCGCTCACCCTACGCGGCTTCAAGTCTTTCGCATCGTCCACCACATTTGAATTCGCACCCGGCATTAACGCTGTGGTAGGACCTAACGGCTCGGGAAAATCCAATATTATGGATGCGCTCGCCTGGGTTATGGGGGAGCAGGGGGCAAAAACTCTGCGTGGCGGTTCCATGCAGGATGTTATTTTTGCGGGTTCTGGTACGAGTGGAGCCGAAAACGGCGGAAAATCCCAATTAGGGCGTGCCCAAGTTGTTTTGCGCCTAGATAATACGGATGGTGCGCTGTCGATACCCGCCGACACTGTCGAAATCTCACGTACTATGTTCCGTGCCGGTGGCAGCGAATATGAGATTAATGGGTCGCCTGCTCGTCTGGCCGATGTGCATGATATTCTCGCGGAAGCTGGAATGGGGCGTGAGATGCACGTGCTTATCGGACAGGGTCAGCTCGATAAAATTTTGCACGCCTCTGCCGCCGAACGCCGCGAAATTATGGAAGAGGCCGCCGGAATCCTAAAATACCGCCGCCGCCAGGATAAAACCGCCCGCAAACTTGAGGCCATGAGTGCTAATCTGACCCGCTTGAACGACTTGGCTGCCGAGCTCAGCAACCAGTTGGAACCGCTGGGGGATCAAGCAGAGTCTGCGGCAACCGCGCGTGAACTGCAAGCGCGCATCCGCGAACTGCACGGCATACTAATCGCCCGAGAAACCCATGCGCTCAACGCCCAAGTACAGGAACAGACCCGGCGACTTAGCGATACGAGTGAGCAGGCGCATGAACTCGATGAAAGCCGCGAAAAAATACGGACGCGGCGAAAAACCCTCGACGAGAATCTTGAATCAACCCGCCGCGAGCAAACGGAGGCGAACGCTCATCTAGCGCGCATCCGCGAGCTTGTGGCACGGGTTAACGCGGTAATCGCGGTAGCGGCTGAGCGTGCCCAAGCGGAAGAAAACGCTCCTGCTCTTGAAGACTATCGGCAGGAAGTTGAGCGCTGTGCACAACGCCTTGCAGAGGATGAAAAAAATCGTGACAGCGCGGCTGTTGAGCACGAAAAAGCGCAGACGGAGGCTCAGGAATCTGAACGTCGAGTACAGGAACTTACAAGCGCTCTCGCCACATTGGAAAACACCCGTGCTAAACGCGAGGCTGAGCGTGACCGCGCTAGGAAACGCCGCGCCGAACTTGCTGAAGCTACCGCCGTGGCACGCGCCACCTATGAACGCGCTTGTGCCATGGAAGAGACCCGCCGTGCTGAACACGAAGACTTGACCGCCGAATCTGCGCGTATGGCTAAGACCGTAGCGCACTCAGAGGCTGCCCTGCAGACGGCGGCAGCGGAAGAAGAAACTCACCAGCGAGATCTCACCGCCGCCGCTAGCGTACGAACTAAAGCCGAAGAAACCCGTGAGAAGGTTCGTGCCCAGGTATTAGAGGCCTCCCAAACATATGCTGGTGCCCATGAACGTGCCGCAACTCTGCGAGAAGCCCTTGGGCAAAGTCTAGAGATAACCGACAATCTCTCGGAAGTACATCTCGATCAGCTCGTGCGTGTTTTTGAGGTTCTTACCATCGAGAAAGGCTGGGAGCGCGCCGCTTCTGCCGCACTGGCTGCCTTTGCATCGGCGGCAATTAACGCCCCGCAAGACACCCATATTTCTCGTCTTATCTCTGATGTTGGGAAGAAGACAGCGAAGACTAAGAAGACATCTCGAAAGACAGAAGAATCAGCGGAAAAAACTCTGGACCTTCCAGATGTACCAGATGCCGTAGCGGCGCTTACAGTCATTACTCCTGTCACAGACTCGGCAGAGAATTTACTCGATAAATCTGCCCGCACAGCTCTTAACGCGGCACTCTACGCACGCCTGCACGGAGTTTACTTTGTGCAGGATGCGCCCGCAGCTGCCTTAGCACTTACCGCCGGCGCTTACCGTGTTTACGACAGGCAGGGAATCGAATACACCGCCTACAGTATTCTGCACCCGGCACATGAACAGAGCGCCCTCGAACTTGCCGCCGCCGCGCAGGCCGCCTGTGACGACGCCGAAAAAGCTCTAGAAAAACTCAACCGTGCCAAGAAAAAGCTTACGACTGCCGAACGCGCTCTCACCGATGCAATCGAGACAGAACGCGGCACCGCCAAACTTCTAGGCGAATCCCGTGCCGCCCGCGCCCGCGCCGAGGCGGAGCATGCACGCATCCTAAGCCGATCCGAAAGTCTGCATGCCGAGATCGCGCGCGCTGCCGAAAAACTGCACCATGCCGCAGATGAAGCACAGGAACTTCAGAGCGCATACCAACAGGCATGCGACGAGCTGACCGCCCATGAAGAAGCTCGTATAACGCATAGCATCATAGGGAGTAAAGAGGCTGAATCTGGCGGCACCCCGGATAACCCCGCCGATCTCGAAGGCTCTCTCGCGCAGGCACGCAAAACACTGCATGAGGCAGAACAGCACCATGCCCGCATCCAGGCCGAAGCTGCACAACGAGTCGCCGAAATGCATGCTGCAGAAGCCTCAATGGAACGCACCCGGGAGGCTTATAGCCGTGCAGAACGTGCTCTCACCGCAGCGCAGGCAGCGCGCGAGCAAGCGCATCGCCTAGCTACCGCAGCACGTTCACAACAGCGTCAAGCTCACGCGCTAGCTGATGCTCTAGCTGCTGAAGCAGAAACCTGGAAAAATCATCTTGACGAAATCGCTCATAGCATGAGCAAAACCGCCGAACAACGTGCCGAAACCTACACCGAAGAACAAGACCTTGCGACAGCCCACCAAGCAGCCCTCGCCCTCATCTCGCGCGCCGAAACCGAACTCGCACGCCTCGAAACCCGTCGTGAAACTCTGGCAGAACGCTCACGGCTTCTGACCCAGCTGCCTCTCGACGAAATTCTGCAGACACACCCCAACCCAGACGAAAACGCCGAAGATTATGTACCCACCGAGACCATTCAAACACGGCTTGCCGCCACCGAACGCGAACTCGAAAAGCTCGGCAAAATCAACCCCCTCGCCCTCGAAGAATACGAAGCGCTTAGCGAACGACACACCTACCTGCGAGAACAAATCGCTGACCTCAAAAAATCTCGCGGCGATGTCATGACCGTCATGGACGAAGTCACCACCCACATCGCTGAAGTTTTCACGCAGGCATTCAACACCGTAAACGAGCATTATGAACGTATCTTCGGCATACTTTTCCCCGGAGGCGAGGGACGCCTGGAACTCTCCGACCCAGACGATATTCTTAACTCAGGCGTAGATATTTATGCCCGTCCGGCTGGCAAAAAAGTCAAACGTCTCTCGCTTCTTTCCGGAGGGGAACGATCGCTCGCATCCCTGGCGTTGTTAATCGCCATCTTTATGGCAAGCCCCTCACCGTTTTATGCCCTTGATGAGGTAGAAGCAGCCCTTGACGACCGCAACCTAGGGCGAGTCCTCACAGTACTGCAAGAACTAGGGGAGCGCTCGCAGCTCATCGTGGTAACCCACCAAAAACGCACGATGCAGATTGCACAAACCCTTTACGGCGTTTCGATGCGCAACGGCGTTTCGACTGTAATCTCACAAAATATGGATGAGCTGCGCGAGCTTCTCTAACGTTTTCTAGGCGCAAAATAAAATACTGTGGGCTAATAAGAACGTTCGAAGGTGTTCTTAGCCCACAGTATTTTGTGAATGTTCCCCTACCTTCCGGTATAGTTCTCATCCGCCAGTTCGCGGGGCCAGTGTGGAGTACGGAACGGTAGCCAGGTGAGTGAAGCTGCCAGGAGCAAACCTCCGCAGAGCATGAATGCAGGTGTGAAGCCCCACGTATCGGCAACAGTACCGGCGAGAAGCGGGCCCAGAATCATGCCGAAATCACTATGCATTTGGAAAGTTGCAAGCACGGGCGCACCATCGCGTTTGCTACCGATCACATCGGCAACAGAGGCTTGCAGCGAGGGCGTGATCAGTGCGGCACCAGCACCCATACCCACGATGAGAGCCACAAGCATCCAAGGCGCCGAAGAAATACCAATAGTCGAAATGGCGGTTCCGGCAATAAGCAAACCGATAAAAATCATGATGCGCCGCCCCAAGTTGTCTGATAGACGCCCCGAAACGGTTTGGGTAAGAGCATTTGCTAACGAACCGACCGCCATCACCGTAGAGGCAAGGACGGTTCCCTCCGGTGCCCTAGACGCATCGCCGCCCGTCGCCAAATACGCCGCGAGCAGAGGAATCAGAGAAGACTGTATGCCTAAAACCGCCCAGCCAATCGTAAAGTTCGTGAAAAGCGCTGATCGGTAGTTCGTAAATTTGAGTGCTTGCCGAACGGTCATCGTGGCTGGCATAGGGGTTTTCTGCCGGGGTGATTCCTTGCCCGAAGTCGGTACATCGGTTGCAGGAGCATCGTTAGTATCGGGCTCGTTAACATCGGGGGACGCGTTGGAGCCAGTATCATGCTGGGTGGGAAGGCTGTATGCCTCACGTTCGGCATCGATCTGATCAGCAGGAGGCATCATGAACCAGACGATAGCCCCAGCTACTAGCAGCGAGCAGCCGTAGAGGGCAAATGGCAGGCGCATCCCCAAGCCGCTGAGCGCACCGCCGACGACCGGCCCCATAATGTTCCCGAGCAGGAATGCGGTAGCGTAGTATCCCGAAACCCGCCCGCGCATATGCGAGGGCGCTAAACGCACCAGAAGACCCATCGCAGAAACCGTGAACATGACCGAACCGATACCCGCGAATGCGCGCGAAGCGAGCAGCACCCAATAATCCCAGGCGGCGGCATTTACGAAGGACGAAACCGCCACAATAACCATGCCGCAGGTGTAGATAGGGCGCTCACCAAACCGTGAGATGAGCTTGCCCGCCCCCGGTGCGAAGACTAACCGCATGGCTGCCAATGCCGAGACCACAATCGTTGTTGCCGTAACACCCACATTAAAGCTACGCGCAAAACTGGGGAGTACAGGTGCTACGAGTCCGTACCCGAGCGCGATCATAAAAGATGCGGCAATGAGTACCTTCAACCCGGTGGGAATACGAGTTTTTGCAGGTGTTTCAGGCGGCGTACTTTCAGTTTCGTCAGCCTTCGTGAGCTGGATGCGCCTGCCGCTCTCATCCTCAATAGTTGCGGATGCGATGGCATCCGCTCCGGGGCTGACGATAGGGATCGCACCGGTTGCTGCACTCATGTAGTCCGGTGTGCATTGCTGCGTGCTGCCGGTATTGGAAGGTTCGTTCTTCCCGGTATCCTGCTGAGTTTCTGCGGGGGAGGAGCCTCGGGACTGTGCGTTGTGTTCGTGCGGAGTCATAACTCTTTCTGAGTATTTGGCGGTAGAACCACCCTAGCGGCGAAGCTGCCGTGCGTGTTGGTTAGAGGGAGCGCATCATCTTGTCTGATGCCACTTGCTCTCACTAGTCTACTCTTCTTAAGAATTGTGGGTCAGGAGCATTAAGGATATTCCTTGCCTGCTGTGAAACGCCTGAGTGAAGAGCTATTTTATGCGGAAGTGCGCTGCAGAACGGATTTTCCTTCACAAGCCCCCTTTTCATCTTCATACCAGCCGGTAAGCTAGTAGTGTGAATGAATCAATGTGGATAATCCTGGCAGTTGTGCTGGGTGTATTAGTGATTGCTGGCGTCATTTTCGCCTTTACACGCGGTGCTAAAGCGCCGCGCGGCGGGTATCCGAGCACACGTGATGCTGATGATACGCAGGCGGAAGACACATCGGAAGAGACCGAGCAACCAGCCTCCCGTTACGATATTCCTGATCCTTCGGCGGGGCGTCTGGTGCGGCTGCGTGCCCGTTTGGCGCGGTCGAACAACATGCTGGGCAAGGGGCTTTTGGCTCTGCTCTCACGAGATCGCATCGATCAGGATGTCTGGGATGAGGTCGAAGAGACTCTGCTCATGGCTGATTTGGGTGCTGAGCCGACAACCCGTTTGGTGGAGGCGCTTCAGAAGCGGGTGCGTGTGGAGGGAACCGATAACCCTGCCGCCGTGAAGAAGATGCTTCATGAAGAGCTTCTTGAGATTATCGGTCCCACAATGGATCGTGAGTTAAAGACCGAGGGCACCGACGGTAATCCCGGCGTGGTGCTTGTGGTCGGCGTGAACGGCGTAGGGAAGACCACGACGGTCGGTAAGATCGCCCGTGTGATGGTTGCGGACGGAAATTCGCTTCTGTTGGGTGCGGCTGATACCTTCCGCGCTGCGGCTTCCGAACAGCTGACGACTTGGGGTGACCGCGTGGGCGTGAAGACCGTGCGCAGCGAAAAGGAAGGTGCTGATCCTGCCTCTGTTGCTTTCGACGCGGTGAAGACCGCTAAGGCTGAGGGTATCGGCACGGTGCTGGTCGATACCGCGGGTCGCCTGCAGAATAAGGCTGGGTTGATGGATCAGCTCGGCAAGATCAAGCGCGTGATTGAGAAGGAAGCGCCGGTCACCGAGGTTCTGCTCGTAATCGACGCGACGACCGGCCAGAACGGTATGGTTCAGGCGAAGGTCTTCGGCGATATCGTGGATGTGACCGGTATCGTGCTGACCAAGCTCGACGGCACCGCGAAGGGCGGTATCGTGGTCGCGATTCAGGAGGAGCTCGGCGTTCCCGTTAAGCTCATTGGCCTGGGTGAAGGCCCGGACGACCTGGCGCCGTTCGACCCGGAAGCATTCGTGGACGCGTTGCTGGACTAATATCCTTTTTACCTCTGCGCCGAGAAGCCACATGTGTTTGGAACACATGTGGCTTTTCCGTTGAACTGGCCTGATACATTTTGGGGATGCCCAGAGAAGCCTCGAGAGAGTGCAAGAATTACACTCCCTCGAGGCTTGATTCCTATGCATTTACTGGTAGAACAGGACGTCGCGCTGTGATGACTTCAAAATAATGTTGAGGTACGCGCGATTTCTCTCTCAATATCTCAGACGGAACGCCTGACTCCTCGATGAGACTAATCGCATGAGGAATTAGGGACGGTTCTTCGAGAGAAGAAATAAGACCTGGTTCCTTGGAACGCCATCCGTTACGAGAAACGGTAACCATTGCGTTTCGGTAGGCATCGTCTGAAAGGCGGCCCAGTTCTTTAGCCCTATACAAAAGAGCCTGCATACTGATGCCCCAATATTCCTTAAGCTCCTTCAGCTTCATCCAGCCTTGACCGTTCATGACTGTAGGCAATTCATCCTGAATGCATGCACTTGGTGCCAAAAATTCTGCGGCAAATGCATGAGCCTGAGCCTCAAGAACCTTATGACCAGGATCAGCATCAGCATGCATTACTAGGTGGCCTAGTTCATGGGCGGCATCAAAGCGTTGACGGTAGTAATCACCCTTTGTCGGGTTCAGAACTACTACTGGAGCCTCGCTACCAAAAGTGGAGTATGCATCAATTGCTGCACTGTGGAATGGTGCAAAGACAACGACGATACCATGGTTCTCCATGGCGCGGACAACATGTTGGACAGGCTTATTTCCTAAACCCCAATCTTTACGAACCTGCTCAGCTGCTAGACGAGGAATCTCAGAACCGGGAAGGTCAGAATCAGTCAAGATGCTGGGAAGTACCAGGTCCGGGAAATCGACGTACTCATTCATTGTATGTATAACATCCTGGACAACCTGCGTATACGCTTGAGCCTGGTTGCGGCTAAGCTGAGTTGTCGAGCGTAAGGACCTAAAGTGAGGTGCGCCAGAAATTAATGGGGCTTCTGAGAACTGACTTTCAAGAAAAGATGGAGCAACGCCAAGAGTCAGAGCTAGTGCGTAGACATTATCTTTAGTTGGGTTTCGGTTACCCGACTCCCAATGAGTAATAGTGACAGCGCTAACTCCAAGACTCCTAGCCAAATCGCTCTTGCGGACGCCTTGAAGTTCTCGAGCTAACGTGAGCCTCCTTGGGTCAAAGGAGAGTATGGGGGAAGAATCTTGTACAGACATAATGCTTTCGCGGACAAAGAGTGTGGTGTATGAGTCATAACAGCTCCTACTCGGCTGCCTTCTTCAGCTTAACATGAGCGTCAGGAACTGCCGGGGCCTCAGGATGGGTCGTAGACTGAACTTCTTCCTGCGCGGAATCGATGGCGGCAAGGAATTTCGGCGATGCTGCATGATCGAGTACATCAATGGTCCATACCCAAGGGCTCTGGTTGCGACGTTCGACCGGAGCAGGTAGACCAAGGGCAAACTCCTTGAGTTCACCTTCGGGGGAAATATTATACGCTACTACCAAAATGGGGAGACGCAACGGCAAATCTTCGACGAGATCATCCAACCCCGGAATATCGAGAGTGTCCTGAACGTAGTGATTCGTTGCTGAAATAATTCGCTTTTTCGTGCTGCTCTCCCAACGAATCTTGTCAATGCCACCGAAGCGGTTAGCGCTTTGCATTACCAGGGAGCAACAGGTGCTGACCTCCCAATAGGGCATGTTCTTGTACGAATCACTGCGGTAAAGACCACGCCGACGGCTCAATGCAGTGAGAAGCGGATATGCTTCCTGCGGAAGGTCAGTTGCCAAAGCGTTGAGATTCTTAGTGATAGGTTCATTTTGAAATGAGACAAACTTATCACCGGTAAGGGTGACACGATTAAGATTTTCAGCAACAAGCTCGTAGTGGTTCATGCCCTTGCTGGCGTTCCGTGCATGTTCAGGGTAGTCCGGGTTATTCGCCGCAAGCTGGATAATCTTTGCCGCAGTGGCCAGAGTATCCAAAACCCCGAGGTCTTTAAGCCAGTCCTCCATGACCTTCTTGTTGCTATAGGGAGAGTGGGACATTATTAACTCCTTTGAAAAATATTGTTTGAAAATTAACTAAATAATACACTGCGATTCTATCATTAACAACTGATGGGTGCTTATATGTGTCTATGGCGGGTATGGTGAAGGCGATAAAAACACTCCGAAGCCCATAATGACGACGGGCAGCACACGATGCGGGGCTCTGGGATATTCTGAAATTAGAAGATGCGTAGAAAGAAGGCGCACAGGACCCTCAAACAGGCCTGAGCATCGCACACCATACAACCCAATTCACCCCGAACCTCAGCGAAGGAGCTACCATGGCAGCCACCAACCTCCCCGGAACTCTTCCCGCCCCCAACTACCGACCCACCTACCGCTCCAATGGCGCGTGTGATGACCTCGCCGCACTCGTTGCACCGTACAGCCTTTCGCGCGCCCAGCTCGCAGAGGCTACCGGCATTGCCGACGAGGCTACCGTGAACAGCTGGGTTGAGCAGTGCCGCCCCGACCTTGCGGCGGATGCTCCCGTGCCCCTTGAACCCGTGCTGCGGTACCTGGACGAAACCTACCTGCCCGACCCCGCAAACTGGCCCGGCAGCAATGCCTACGACGAGTTCGTCCTCGAGAACATTGCCACCCGCATGCTCGCACGCGTTGTTGCTGACACCTTCGGCGCTGACCGTTCGGGTAACTACCGTGAACTTCTCGCGCTCATCGCGACCCTCGTGCTGATCGCCCGATGCTGGGCTGGCACCGATGAGGATTTCCTGACCCTGCTCAACGCCGAGCCCACCGCGGAAGCGGAAGAGTACCTGCAGGAGGCTATCGCGAACGCCCCCGAGTCTCTGCACCCTCTCCTGACCGAGCTGCTACTACCCGCCCTGCGCGAGGCGCGCGGCACCTTCACCGCCGCCGAGGCGCAGCTGCTGACCGGCTACGCGCTTGCCGCCGGATACTTTGCGGGTGAGCACCCCTACGAGACTCTGAACGGCATCCACGTTGCGTTTGCCTCAGACGACCGCGCACTGCCCGATGATGAGCTGATGAGCCGTGTTGAGGACGTCCTCAAGGCTAACTTTTCCGCCGCTCGCGCGGAATCTGGTACTGCTGACGAGAACCAGGAGCCGCACCACGTCACCCTGCCCGGCGACCAGGACGGTTACGAAACCGCCGCGCACCTGATTGCCGCCCTGCCTCAGGCACACGACGTTATCGCTTTCAGCGCCCACCCCGGCGAAGGAACCAGCGCGCTCGCCGACGACCGCCGCGCCGCCTTCACCCTATACCTGTGCTATCTGCTCCTCGGTGATGACGAGTCTTCGGAGCAACGCGCCGCTGAGCTGTACCGCGCCAGCTGCGAGAACTAGCTAGATGCTGAAAAGCCACATGTGTTTCGAAAAGCCACGTTTTTGGTGGCTTCTCGAAACACATGTGGCTTCTCGCGGTTAACGGTGGTTGTTAGTGTGGCGTGATGGTTGGCCGCCTACACCGCTTGCCTACACAGCTACGGGCTGTTCCGCGCGAATCGCGCTGTAGGTAGCGTCGCTGACGGTCACGCCGTACTGGTTGGAGGCGAGCCGCAGGATCTCCTCAACGGTGTAGATGCGGAACACGCCGCCTCCGGTTGCCTTAGTGTATTCACGCAGCAGCTGGCGGTTCGCGAGCTGACGCACGTGTTCGCCGCCCGATGCGGCGCGTACCTGCTGACCGTTGCGCAGCCAGGTGTCGCGCACACCACCGGTGACGAAGACGCAGTCGGTGCCTTTCACGCGGGTGGTTGCTTCGGCAACGCACTGGTTCCAGAGCGCGAAGTCGGCGTCAAAGCTGGCGTTAACTAGGTCAAACAGATATTCCAAATTCAACTTTAGAAACAGATATCGACACAGCTATTGATAATTCAGTCGCTTATGATGGTACACCAATCACAGATAACGATAGAGAGATCATCAAAGACTTCCTAAAAGACTATTTTGCAAACAAAAAATAAGTATGAACCTAAATAAAGTTATAAAAGAGATAGAACAATTAAATTGTAAAGTGATCACTCTTAAAAACTTATCAAGTAAAGGTAGATATGTACTTGTAAATAACCAGCACTTTATTTTTCTTCGTTCCGACACAAGCGATATCGAAAAAATAAATGTACTTCTTCATGAAAAACACCATTTAATCAATGATGATTGCAACAATTCACTTTCTCAAATTGATACTTTTAAAAGTCACATTGAAAACAACAGTGAAAAAGGACGAATCCTTGATTTTATGAGTTTAGTGAATAGTGAATATCCAATAGATGAACACTTCAACTATCAAGACTACCTAAAAAACGCTGATATTCCAGCCAGCTATGAAAACTACGTTAAAGAAATAGCTACAAATTTTTATAATGAAAACAAAAAAAATAACATTATCTAATGATAGTGTTATTTTTTTCTATTTCCGAACAAATTTCAAATACCTGGTTGCCCATTTTGACCTAAAAAACGAATTAAATGTCCAGGAACATTTAATTTTCCTTCGTTTTTTTACTCTAAAATAACATTTCCCCAAAATTCATCATTACAAGTTACTTCTATTTCATTATTTAAGTTTCCTGTAAAGAATCCCCCACCTTTTCTAAAAAATCTAAATTTCACAAAATAGACTTCTAAATCACCTTCATATTCTTTCTTAACCGTCATACTTGTACCAGCTTCCATTTCTTCTAGCTGATCCGAATACCCCTTCAGAAAATCTCTTACAAAATAATTAAATTTTGAAATCATGTTTTTTGGAACTCTATCCTGATAAATTATTTCTTTAATTTCCATATCCTATCTCCTTAACTAACCAGCAATAATTTCCAAAAATCTTATAATTCTTTTTCCAATTCTCGTATAATCGAATATAAAGATTCTTTAGTTTTGGGAACAGATTCCTTCAGTATACCCTCTACAATTTTAAAATTCAAATTTGAATAGTTATGATAAATAAAATTTCTAAAACCTTTTATCTGAACCCAATTTATCCTATCAGAATACTTCTGTTTTACTTCCTCTGATAATTTTCCTAACGATAACTGTTCTCCTACTTGTCCTAAATTCATAGCAATAGAATCAACTACCATATCATCATCTAAAGGTAAATTATATCTTCTTGCTTTATCCAAAACAGCAACAGCCTTATCAAGATATAAAACCATATCCTTCAAATACGCTATATCAGTTTCAAGAGATTGACTTCTCATAAATAACCTCTCTATCATTCAAAAAATTTTTCTTAACTAACTTCCCAATATTCGTTTTAGGAGAAAGTAAATCACTAACCAATAGAATATCTATATTACCATCAAAAATAGTTAAAAGCCTACCATATACATCAAAATATATCGAATCATCCTCTAACTCCAAAGCAATATCAACATCACTTTTTCCATCAGCTTCACCCCTAGCATAAGAGCCAAATAGATAAATTTTAGATAAATCATATTGTTTAGCAACAGGAACAATTTTTTCCTTTATCTGATCTATTGTATAAACCATAACTAAACCCCTTTATATCATATACAGCCATACTTTTATTTCATCTTACTCAGAATCAAGTTTAACATCAAAAGGAATACTTCTTGTCAACACACTTTGCTTCAAAAATAACTTCACAGCAGTTGACATATCCAACCCCAACTCATTAAAAATTGCAGTCGCTTCTTTTTTCAACTCATCATCTACTCTTACAGCAATTTGTGACATAGCATTTCTCCTTTTCTTCTTGTATATCTATTGTATCACTTTTAGAAAGACGATTCAACTTTTTATATATCAGTAAATACAAAATAAAATAGACCAGCTTCCTGATCTACTTTATTCTATATTCATTGACTTTTGGTCAAATTTTGGTCACACTTTGGTCAAAGATTCCAAAAATACTAACCTATTTTAAAAAACTAAATTGTGATGATTGCCCATAAACAAACACTTTGAATATTCTTTACGCTTCTTTACATTACTAAAAATGCCCCCTGCAGGAATCGAACCTGCAACTACTCCTTAGGAGGGAGTTGTTATATCCATTGAACTAAGGG
>ENA-OWND01001309-OWND01001309.1-metagenome-genome-assembly--contig:-NODE-1309-length-15414-cov-6.230484_pt1 | contig 15414 bp, 15 predicted proteins | sample MGYA00245342_ERZ651119 | MGnify/ENA primary metagenome ERZ651119 (study PRJEB26857, sample SAMEA4031756) | metagenome | biome: human; feature: oral; material: saliva | place: Philippines | collected 2014...
GCAGAACACGCGCAAAGACGCCCTCGCGCGGCATGATGCAGTCGCCGACGCGGTGAAATATCTCACAGTGACTGTGGCACTTCTTCCCGATCTGCGTGATCTCAAGAAAAACCTGCCCCACGCGCAGGCGTGTCCCGACGGGGAGCTCCTTAAAGCGGAAGCCCTCGGCGACGACGTTCTCACCGAACGCGCCGAACTCCACATCTGCCCCACGCGCACGAAAATCCTCGATCTCGCCAAGGCCGAGCAGGCTCACCTGCCGATGCCAGTCGCCCGCGTGGGCGTCGCCGTCGATGCCGTATTCCGTGATAAAGAAGGCGCGGTCTGTCGCCTGTTTTGCCGTGCCGCGCTTCTCGCTGATGCACAGTGCCCGAATCTCTCCCATATCCGTATTAGCCTCCCACTTGGTACATGGCGCGGTGATCGCGCGTCTCCTGATCGATTTCAAAATGATGTTCTTCGGGCTTTTTCCACACCGCATGAGCAATGGCATCCGCAAGCTGTGCATCCGACATTCCGCCGCGCAGCAGCGCCCGCGTGTCAAGCCCTGCATTACTGTAGAGACAGAGCTTCAGGAAGCCCTCCGCCGTCAGGCGCACACGATTGCACGTATGGCAGAATTTGTGCTCCATCGCATCGATAAAGCCGATAGCCCCCGTAAACCCCGCCGGCCGCACATAGGCGGCGGGTCCCTTCGGCACCGCTCCCTCGTGCGCGGTCTCCCCGACAGGCAGGAGGGCGCCGAACGCATCCTTCAGGTGCGCACGCACCTCATCCATCGGCACGCCGCGATAGTTCTCTGTCCGCGCACAGCCGATCGGCATGAGCTCGATAAAGCGCACATCAATCGGATGTGCACGGGCAAGCGCAGCGAGCGCGGCGAGCTCCTCATCGTTCACGCCCATGATCGGCACGCAGTTCACCTTGACCGTGAGCCGCTCCTCCTCGGCAAGGCGCGTGAGTGCCTCCATCACCGCGCCGAACATCGGCCGCCGCGTGATGGAAAAGAACGTCCCGCCATCGAGCGTATCGAGGCTGAGATTCACCGCATCGAGCCCTGCGTCAAGCAGCTCGTCCATCATCGCAGCGAGCAGGACGCCGTTCGTCGTGAGCGCCACCGTCTCAATGCCCGGGATCTCCTTCAGACCGCGCACAAGACGCGTAATGTCACGCCGCACGAGTGGCTCGCCGCCCGTCAGGCGCACCTTGCGCACGCCTAGTGCCGCGAGCGCACGCACATCGCGCAGGATCTCCTCATAGGTCAGTACATCCGCGTGACGCAGCTTCTTGACCCCATGCTCCGGCATGCAGTAGCGGCAGCGCAGATTGCAGCAGTCCGTCACCGAAACGCGCAGATATTCAATTTTCCGCTGAAACTGATCCTGCATGATGAACCTTCTATCTAGAATTAAAGGATAACAACCTCTACCTCTGTCCCTGCCGCGAGCGGCGGCGTCCCCGCCGGCACATCCACGAACGCATCACAGCCAGCCGCCGAAAAGAGTGAGCCGGACGCGTGCTGATCGGGCAGTGAGACGCGCCCATCCGCCTCCATGCGCGCACGCAGGAAGCGACGTCCGTGGCATGGCTTCGGGAATGCATCAGCGAGTACGGCGCGGCGGCGCGGCATGAGCACATCTGTCTCGCCCGCAAGCCGCGCAATCGCCGGACGTGCCATCAGCTCGAACGTCGCATAGGCAGCGAACGGGTTGCCTGAGAGCGCAATGCCGAGCATCCTGCCGCGCGTATAGGCAATGGCGGGTGCGCCTGGTTTCATGCAGACGCGCCAGAACAGCCGCTCCGCACCGAGGGCGGGCACAACTCCGTGCATGATATCCTTCTTGCCCACGGAAACTCCCCCCGACGTGAGAAAGAGATCCACGCGATCCGCATAGGAGGCGATCACCTCCGCCGCACGTTCCACATCATCGGGCACCGAGCCGACCACCGTCACCTCTGCGCCGAGCTCTTTCAGGCGTCCCGCAAGGAGGTAGAGATTGCTGTTGTAGATCTTGCCGGGGCGCAGCGGCTCGCCGGGCTGCAGCAGCTCATCGCCTGTGCTCGCCACAGCGATGCGCACGCGCCGATGGACACACACATCCGCATGCCCCTCACTCGCAAGTACCGCGATCTGCGACGCACGGATGCGCTGTCCCTTCGCGAGGAGCAGCGTATCCTTCTTGATGTCCTCGCCCGCATAGCAGTAGTTCTCAAATGGCTGCGAGGTAAAGGGAACGAAGATCGCAGTCCCCTCCTCGCGCACATCTTCCTGCCGCACCACGCAATCACAGCCCGCAGGAATCGCGCCGCCCGTCATGATGCGGACACACTCCCCCGCACCGACCGCGCCGGCGAAGAAATCGCCCGCGCACTCCTCGCCGACCACCGTCAGGCGTACGGGGTGCTCTGCCGAGGCATCCGCCGTGCTCGCCGCCGCGAAGGTATAGCCGTCAAGCGGTGAGCGGTCGAACGGCGGATTGTCAAACGCCGCGTACACATCCTCCGCCGCCACGCGCCCGAGTGCATCCAGCAGAGGGACGCGCTCCGTCTCTGTGACGGGCGTCGTATGCGCGAGCAGTACCTCAATCGCCTGCTCCAGTTCGATATCCTGCATGGTCTCCTCCCTTGCTGAACCTTCATTGTCTCTGCATTGCATGATCTTTTTGCAGTTATGTGATGATACGTGGGATAATGCCCTAAGCGAACCTTAGCGGCGCAAGTGAGTAAAGCGAGCGGTACGCCCCGTTGGACTTCTTTCGTCCAAGCGAAGCGCGTTTAAGAAGTCCAACGGTATTTAAGCGTACAAGCGCGCGATCACTTGCAAGCGAGGTGTTCGCGCAGGGCATGCACCCCGATACAAAAACCACTGTACTCCTTACTTCCCGAACGGACAAATGGGATAGTGGCAGACCTTGCATCCCATGCAGAGCCCGCCAATTCCGAGGCGCGTGATCTCCTGCCGCGTCCACGCACTGCCCGCCACCACACGCGGCAGAATAATATCAAAGATCGTCGCGGGCGAGTACATCACGCAGCCCGGCAGCCCCATGATCGGCACCTGCCGCCCATCCTTCTCACAGTAGGCGAGCAGGAACATCGCCCCCGGCAGCACAGGCGCACCGTACGTCACAATGCGTGCCCCCGTCGCTTTGATCGCTGCCGGCGTGCGGTCATCGGGATCGACGCTCATGCCGCCCGTGCAGAGCACCATATCCATCCCCGCATCCAGCAGCTCCTCTATCGCCGCACGCGTGTGCTCTGTCCCATCGTCCGAAAGACGATGCTCGTCCACCTTCAGTCCGAAGGCGCGCAGCTTTGTATCAATCACGGGCGTAAACGTATCCTTGATGCGCCCGTGAAACACCTCCGAGCCTGTCGTCACCACGCCGACCTTCATCTTTTGATACGGCAGAATCCGCAGCAGGGGCTGAGCGCCCGCCGTCTCACGTACCCGCTCCATCACCGTCTTGTCGATGACGAGCGGGATCACACGCATCCCCGCGAGCTTCGTCCCCGCCTTGACGGGCATGTGCTGCGCGATGGTCGCAATCATCACATCCTCGATCTCGTTCACGGCGTTGAGTGCATCCTCGTTCACCTCGAACACGCCCGCTGTCGTCGCGGTCAGCTCTATCTTGCCCTCACTCGGCTCACTCGCCGCCATGTGCTCATTCTGACAGACATCGCGCAGGATCGCCGCCGCGTCGTTCTCATGCAGCAGATTCGGATCGTCTTCCCAGACATAGATGTGCTCCTTGCCGATACGCAAAAGAACGGGAATATCCTCCGCGCGGATGATATCCCCCTTATGGAAACGTGCTCCCTTTCGCTCCCCGCGCACAATCTCTGTAATGTCGTGGCAGAGCACCATCCCCACCGCATCCTGAACACGAACCTCACGCATACTGCTCTCCCCGCTTGATTCGGCGGCATTCCGCAAACGCCGTCGCTCTCCTGTAAAACACCCCATCTGCCGCCATCACGGCAAAAACATTTCGCATAAAACGATTCTCAATTATGAATATCTATTATTGATTATACCACAAAAAATAAATATCCTCTATGAGTTTTCTTAAATTATAGATAGATTCATTCAATGTTAGAGAAACACAATTGATTTTCTACGCTGATTCCGCTATGATAAAATCATTTCAAAAGGAAAGGAGGAAATCTATGTCAGAAACAGGACTGACGCATTTCGATGCGGGCGGCGCCGCCATCATGGTCGACGTCAGCGGCAAGAACAAGACGCATCGCGAGGCCATCGCGAGCGGACGGATCTGCGTGAGCGAAGCGGTCTATGCGGCGATCACAAAAGGCACGGCCAAAAAGGGCGACGTCCTCGGTGTCGCGCGCATCGCCGGCATCATGGCGGCAAAGCGCACTGCGGACATGATCCCGCTCTGCCATCCGCTGCCGCTCGCCAAGTGCAGCATCGACTTCACGCTCGAGGAGGTGCCGCGCCATGCGGTATACGCTGCGGCGACCGTCAAGGTCACGGGCGAGACGGGCGTCGAGATGGAGGCGCTGCACGCCGTGAGCACGGCTCTGCTGACCATCTACGACATGTGCAAGGCGATCGACAAGCGCATGGAGATCACAGACATCCGCCTCGAGCGTAAGTCCGGCGGCAAGAGCGGCACATTCGTCCGCTGAGAAGGAGGGCATTTCCCTCATCCACTCCGAGCAGAGCACGTCTAAGGATTTATCTATGACCCTCTGCCTGACGGGCATCCGTCACGGGGCATATTTGGAAACGGATATGCCTGCCTATTTGTAAAGGAGAATATCTCATGAACATCAAAAAGACACTCACCGCCCTCTTGGCGGGCACGGCACTGCTCACTGCCGGCTGCGTCGGCGGCGGCAACAGCGCGAACAAGATGGAGACGCCGCAGGAGAGCCCCATCGAGCTGCAGGTCTCCGCGGCAGCGAGCCTCACGGACGCGATGAAGGAACTCGCCACGATGTACGAAGAGAACAACAAAGAGGTTCATATCGTCTACAACTTCGGCAGCAGCGGCGCCCTCCAGCAGGCGATCGAGAACGGCGGAGCCGCCGATGTATTCGTCTCCGCCGCACAGAAGCAGATGAATGCGCTCGACGAGAAGAAGCTCCTCGCGGACGGTACGCGCGTCGATCTTCTCGTCAACGACATCGTGCTGATCACAGCGAAGGACAGCAAGCTGAACCTCCCCGACTTCAAGGCAGTGCTCGACCCGCAGGTTGCGCACATCGCCCTCGGTGAGCCGAAGGGCGTCCCTGTCGGACAGTACAGCGAGGAGGTCTTTACGAAGCTCGGCATCCTCGATCAGGTCAAGGCGCGTGCCGTCTACGGCTCCGATGTGCGTCAGGTGCTCGCATGGGTCGAGACGGGCGACGCGGACTGCGGCGTCGTCTATGCGACGGATGCCGCCATCTCGGACAAGGTGAAGGTCGCCGCCGTTGCCCCTGCCGACACGCATAAGCCCATCGTCTACCCCGCGGCCGTGCTGAAGGACTCCAAGAACGAGATGGCAGCGAAGGAGTTCCTCGCCTTCCTCCAGACGGACAAGGCAGCCAAGGTCTTTGAGAAGTACGGATTCACCGTAAAATAATGACCGACGAAACACTTTCCCCGCTGCTCATCTCGCTGGAGGTCGCAGGGCTTGCCACGGTCATCACCTTCTTCGTCGGTATTGGGCTCGCCTACGGTGTGCTGCGCATCCGCAGCCGCCTCGCGGGCACCGTTGCCGATGCCGTGATTACGCTGCCGCTCGTCCTGCCGCCGACCGTCGTTGGGTTCTTCCTCCTGCTCTTTCTCGGAAAGCGCAGTGCCATCGGGAGTGCCCTCCTCTCCATCGACCTGCCGCTCGTCTTTACGTGGCGCGCGGCGGTCATCGCAGCGGTCATCGTGAGCCTCCCGCTCATGTACCGCACGGCACGCGGCGCCTTCGAGGCACTCGACAGCAGCATGATCCATGCGGCGCAGACCCTTGGCGTCAGCAACGGACGCATCTTTTGGCACATCATCCTGCCGAACGCACGGCACGGCATCCTCGCGGGGCTCGTCCTCTCGTTTGCCCGTGCCCTCGGCGAGTTCGGTGCGACCATCATGTTCGCGGGCAATATCCCGGGGCGCACGCAGACCATGTCCACCGCCATCTATGCGGCGGTGCAGGCGAACGACTACGACCTCGCCTTTCGCTGGGCAGTCATCATCTCCCTGTTCTCGCTCTTCTTTATCGGAGCGATGAACCTCTACCTCAAACGGGAGGTGCGTGAATGAACCTCGTCGTCAACATCGAAAAACGCCTGCGTGACTTCACGCTCCGCGCGAACTTTACGCTCACGGATACGACGCTCGCCCTGCTCGGTGCATCGGGCAGCGGCAAGAGCATGACGCTGAAGTGCATCGCGGGCCTTGAGACCCCGGATCGCGGACAGATCGTCCTCAACGGCCGCACGCTCTACGACAGCAGTGCGGGCGTCAACCTCCCGCCGCAGGAGCGCAGCGTCGGCTATCTCTTTCAGAACTACGCGCTCTTTCCGAATATGACCGTCCGCGAGAACATCATCTTTGCACTGGACGGATCGCGCGAGGAAAAGGAGCGCATCCTCGCGGAGAACGTGGCGCGTTTCTCTCTGGAAGGACTTGAGGATGCACGCCCATCGGCGCTCTCAGGCGGTCAGCAGCAGCGCGTCGCCTTTGCGCGTATCCTCGCGCGCGGCGCGGATGTCCTGCTCCTCGACGAGCCGCTCTCCGCGCTCGACACCCACCTCAAGTGGCAGATCGAGACAGCGCTGCGCGAGATCCTCATGGGGCAGAACATCGCGGCAATCCTCGTCACGCATGACCGCGACGAGGCATTCCGCATCGCGCAGGAGATCGCAACCGTCGACCGCGGACAGCTCACGCCCCCGATGGATCGGCACGAGCTCTTCCGCAGTCCCGGCACATGTGCGGGTGCACGCCTCACAGGATGCAAGAACATCTCCGCCGCCCGCCGCCTCGACGCGGCGCACATCGAGGCAACCGACTGGGGCATCACGCTCACTGTCACAGACAATGTGACGGATGCGCACCACATCGCCATCCGCGCACATTACTTCGTCCCCGTGCAGGAAGGCGGCGAGAACGTCTTTCCCGCACAGATCGTGGAGATGATCGAGAGCACCTTCAGCATGATCGTCATGCTCCGCTTTGCAGACGGTGCTCACCTCGTGCGCTGGGAGGTAGACAAGCCCGCATGGGAGGCGCTCCACGTGAGCGAAAACGCATCCCTGCGCATCTGCTTCCCCCCCGATGCACTGATGCTGCTGCGGGATTAAGGTGCACAGACAAACGCATACAAAAACACCCTTACGGTGCATCGCGCCATAAGGGTGTTTTTTTGCTACACAGAGTGCGTCAGCCGCCCCTCCGCCATCGTATAGCAGACATCCGCGTACGATGCCGCCTCGCGCTCATGGGTAACGAGGAGGACGGCCGTACCTGCGTCGGCGGTCTCGCGCACGAGCTCAAGCACGCGCCGTGTGTTCTCCGCATCGAGGTCGCCCGTCGGCTCATCGAGGAGCAAAATCTGCGGTGTGCCGGCAAGGGCGCGTGCGATCATCATGCGTCGCAGCTCCCCGCCCGAGAGCTCCGACGGATAGACATGCGCGAGGGATGCGATGCCGAGCCGCTCCATCAGAACATCCGCATGTGCGGATACGTCCTGTTCCCTGCCATAGAGAAGTGCCGAGAGGAGGACATTCTCCCGCACCGTCAGTGCGCGGAGCGACATCAGCTGCTGCGGCACAATGCCGAGACTGCTGCTGCGCAGCTCTGCACGCGCATCCTCGGGCAGCGCATAGAGATCCGTCGCCCCCACGAACACCTTTCCCGTCACGGGCGGCAGGAGCCCGCCCAAGATATGCAGCAGCGTACTCTTACCGCTGCCCGAACGCCCCATCACTGCGGTCACCGTACCGGAGGAAAGGCACAGATCCGTCTCCGCCACAGCGACAATGTATCCCTCCCGCGCACTGTCGCGCAGGAAATCCTGACTGATGTTCTCCGCCCGCAGCTCCATCATCCATCCTCCCGCAGCAGTCTACTGATCGGTGCCGTACATACGCGACCCACCGTCCATGCCGCCGCCAGCATCCCCGACAGCGTCGCCATGAGGAGCGTGTTCACCGCCAGCAGCAGAATCGTCCCGCCGTCGGGGAGAATATAGGGTCGCATCAGTCCCGCCTTCATGAGCCCCGCAAAGGGCACAATGATCAATGCCCCGAGTGCAACTCCCGCCGCAGCACCTGCCGCCGAGGAGAGTGCCGCCTCCGTCAGCATCATGCGCATCAAGAAGCCGCGTGCTGCCCCCGCGATGCGCAGCATCAGATACTCGCGCCGCCGCTCGCGCGCCGACAGGTGAAAGGCGATGCCGAGAACGACGACGGCGATCACCCAGACCACTGCGATGAGTCCGCCGATCATCTCCAAGATGCCGCCCAGTCCCTGCTCTACCGCATGCACCATGCCGTGCGCAGGACGCGCCGTGAGCGCGGGATATGCCGCATTGACCGCCTCTGCTACCCCCTCGGGCGAAAAACCATCCGCCGTCCGTATCATCACGGCAGAGATCGCATCCTCCGTCGGCACGCCCTGAAATACATCAAAACCGCTCTTCGCCGCATTTGCCATCATCGCACGGATCGTCTCCATATTCGTATAGACCGCCGTATCCATCCCCGTTCCCGTCGGCGTGAGACGCCCCACGACGCGGCAGGGCAGATCGTAGAACGTCAGCATCCCGTCCGCAGGGACGGAAATGCCGCTGCCGACGAGAATATCGCCATAGCCGACCGTACCGCCATAGCTCTCGCGGATCCACGGCTGGATGGTCTGATCCGAGGCAGGGTCAAAGCCGATCAGCTGCACTGCCACAGAGCAGCAGCCCGCATGTGCCGAGGCAAGGAAGAACTGCGGCGTCGCGTGCGCCACCCCCGCCATACTGCGCAGATCGGAGAGATAGTGCTCCTCCATATAGAACTGCGCAGGAACGCCCTGCACAAGGATTCCCTCCAGTGAGCCCGCGCCCTCTGCCGCCTTCGGCAGGACGACGACATCCGCACCGAGACGCTGCTGGAACTGAATCAGCCCGCCCTGCAGACCGAGCAGCATCTCCGAGCCGCCGAAGATCACGAGGGCAAGCATCCCCGTCAGCACGGCGAGCGTCACGGAGCGCGCCATATTCCTGCGGCAGGTACGCAGGGCGAGCGTCACGGCAAATTTCATCCGTGCTCCTCCTTTCGATGCTGCCATAGATACACGGCAGAAAGAACGATATTCAGCACGGCAATCACCGTAACCGCAGGCTGCATAATCACGTGACAGCGCATCGTCTCCATCATGCAGAGCGGAATGAGCCGCCCCGGCAGAACGATGATCAGGAAGGACACCGGAATCATCGCAAAGACCAGCCCCTCCTTCATCCCCGTACGCAGCGGCAGGAGGTGGAGCAGCGACATGACGAGCATAACGGCGGCAATCCCCAAGAGCGCCTCGCCCGCCCAGTGACAGGTCGCCCACGTTCCATCCTCATGCGGCGCACACGGTGCAAAGATCGTCTGTATGCCGACGAAGAATATGGCATTCAGGACAATCTGCAGAAGCGGGCACACGCCAATTCTCTTTTTTTCGCTGCTCATGATTATTCTCCTTATCTGTTATTCCATCTATCCTACCAGAGATGATAAAAAGTTTCAACAAAAAAGAACTGCCCCGCAGGGCAGCTCCTCAATCTTCAAATGGCAGGGGTAGCTGGACTCGAACCAACGCATGCGGGATTCAGAATCCCGTGCCTTACCAACTTGGCGATACCCCTATGTCGCTCTCTCAGCAACATAGCGAATTATAGCGGAAGATGAAAACATTGTCAAGAAATTTTTTTCTGCTCCTCTTCTGCCTCTTCCTTCTCCAGTGCAAGCACCGCCTGCACGAGAATCGCGCACTCCAGACGCTTCTTCTGAATCGCGCAGCCAACCTCGTAGGGATGGCGAATGTCCCCATGAAAGAGATCGGCGTTGGCATGACAGCCGCCGCTGCAGTAGAACCGCGCCCAGCAGTCGCGGCAGAGCGGCTTGTTCAGCACATGCGAGTTGCGGAAGTACGTCGGCAGCTCCATGCTCTCAACGCCCGTAAAGACCGAGCCGAGGCGATAGCCCTCACGCCCCACGAACTGATGGCACGGGTAGAGATCGCCGTTCTCTGCGACGGCGTAGTACTCATGCCCCGCGCCGCAGCCCGCGAGGCGCTTTGCCACGCACGGGCCATGGTTGAGATCCATGTTGAAGTGGAAGAAGAAGAACCCCTTCCCCGCACGCACGCGGTCGAGATAGGTCTGCGTCAGGCGGTCATACTCCGCATAGATGCGCGGCAGATCCTCCTCCGTAAAGCCGAGCGGACTGTCCTTCAGCACGACCGGCTCCATCGAGAGGATGTCAAAGCCCGCCGCATTCATAGCAAGCACATCCTTCGTGAAGTCGAGATTCTCGTGCGTATACGTCCCGCGCAGGTAGTAGTCGTTGCCGCCGCGCGCATCGACGAGCTTCTTAAAATTACGCATGACCACATCGTACGTTCCATGTCCGCCCGCATCGGGACGCATCGCATCGTGCACCTCGCGCCGTCCGTCTGCCGAGAGCACGACCGAGATATGGTTGTCGTTCAGCCACGCGATATTCTTGTCGGAGAGCAGCATCCCGTTCGTCGTGAGCGTCAGTTTGAACTCCTTGCCCGTCTCCTGCTCACGCTGACGCACGTACTCCGTCACCGCCTTCACCGTACTCAGATTCATCAGCGGCTCGCCGCCGAAGAAATCAATCTCACAGTGCTTGCGCGGACCACAGCCGTCAATGATAAAATCGACCGCCGCACGTCCCACCTCGGGCGACATCACCGCACGGTGCCCGCCATAGCTGCCGCCGTCGCCGAAACAATACTTGCATCGCAGATTGCAGTCCTGTGCCACCATCAGACACAGGGATTTCACCAATCCGCGCGACTTGAAGGTCGGCGGCACATCAATATCGGGGGCAAAGAGCGCCCCTGCCGCCATCAGCTCGTGCAGCTCGCCGCATGCCTCGCGCAGATCCCCCTCAGGATAACGCCCCCTGAGACGTGCCACGACAGCCTCATCGTTCGTCCCATCGAAGTCATCCATCATATCGTAAATCATCTCGTCGATCACGTGAACCGCACCGCTGTTCACATCGACGAGAATGTGCATACCGTTCTGCTTGAACTTATGCGTTCGGACTTTCATTTGTTCTCCTTTGTAGTATAGTCAAATGTTACAGATGTAAGGAAGCCGACGCCTTGCGTCACTCCAAAGCAAACCCTAGTGAAGCAAGTGAGTAAAGTGTGCGACTCGCCCCCGGCGTACTTCTTTCGTTCAAGCGCAGCGCGTTTAAGAAGTGCGCCGGTATTTAGGCGAACGAGCACACGATCACTTGCGGAACGAGGTGTTTGCGTGGAGTGTGCAACGTATGCGGCTCCATAACATTTGCCACTGTCACAACACATACAAAAAGCCCCTCTCGCAAACGAGAAGGGCTGTGCCGATTTCCCCGTCTTACTTCGCGCAGGGCTGATTGCCCACCGTGCAGGAAGTCTTGCAGGCAGACTGGCAGGATGCCTGGCATTCGCCGCAGCCGCCCGTGTAGAGCGTGGACTGCATCGTCGGCTTGTTGACCGTCTTGATGTGCTTCATCCTTCATACCTCCTCAATCCATCGTTCTGAATTTATTCTATCGCATCATTCTTTATTATGCAAGCAGTTTTTATGTTCCTGCCCACTCCGCATCCACGCGCTGAATATCCGCACCGAGCGCCACGAGCTTTGCCACGAGATCATCGTACCCGCGGTCGATGTGATGGATGTAGCCGACGCGCGTCTCATCCGGCGCCACGAGCCCCGCGAGCACCATCGCCGCACCCGCGCGCAGATCCGTCGCCCGCACAGGTGCGCCGCTAAGGAGAGCACCACCCTCGACCGTCGCCGTCCGTCCGTCCACACGGATCCGAGCTCCCATGCGCACGAGCTCATCGACGTGCATAAAGCGGTTCTCGAACACCGTCTCCGTCACGACACTCGTCCCCTCGGCGACGGCGAGCATCGCCATGAACTGCGCCTGCATATCCGTCGGAAAGCCGGGATAGGGCATCGTCTTGAGATCAATCGCCTTCATCGGGCGGTCGGCAGAGACGCGCACCCCTGCAATATCCTCCTCGATCTGTGCGCCCGCTTCCTTCAGCTTCGCAATGACGGGCTTCAGATGCTCGCTGATCGCGTTCTCGATGAACACATCACCGCGCGTCATCGCCGCCGCGACCATGTACGTCCCCGCCTCGATGCGGTCGGGGATGATCGTATAGTCCGCCGCGCGCAGTTCCGGCACGCCATCGATCTTGATGCGGTTCGTTCCCGCACCGCGGATGCGCGCCCCCATCACATTGAGATAGTTCGCGAGATCGACAATCTCCGGCTCGAGCGCAGGATTCTCAAGAATCGTCTGGCCCTCGGCGCAGGACGCCGCCATCATCACATTCTCCGTCGCCCCGACACTCGGGAAATCGAAGTAAATGCGTGCCCCCTTGAGCCCATGCGGCGCACGCGCGTGAATGGCGCCCTGCGTGATCTCGATCTCCGCCCCGAGTGCCTCAAAGCCCTTGAGATGCAGATCGATCGGACGTGTCCCAATGGCACAGCCGCCCGGCAGCGAGATCTCCGCATGCCCCTCGCGCGCCAGCAAGGGGCCCATGATGAGAAATGACGCGCGCATCTTGCGGACGAGGTCATAGGGGGCTGCGACCGTCGCAATATGTGATGCATCAATGACCAGACGATGCTCCGCTGCCGTGTAGTCCGCCGTCACGCCAAGGGCACGCAGCACCGCCGTAATCGTATAGACATCTTCGAGTGCAGGCACCTCATCCAGCACACTTTTTCCGTTTGTACCGAGCAGCGCCGCCGCGATAATGGGCAGTACCGCATTCTTCGCCCCGCCGATCTTCACATGGCCGCGCAGGGGATGCCCTCCATGAATGACCAGTTGTTCCATTCGTCCTTATTCCTCAACCTTCAGCGTCGCGTGGATCACGTTCTCGATCACATACGGCGCATAGAATTTCTCGCGTTCGTCCTTCTTCTTCGGATCGCCGAGCAGCGTCACGCGCTTCGGCTCCTCGCGCTCTGCCGCGCGTGCCGACGCCTTTGCCGCCGCGCGCATGCGCTTCTTCATTTCCTTCTCGGAGCTTGGCGCGGGCGCCGCTCCGGGCGCGATGATGATCTCATTGTTCTGTCCCTGAGCGGCAAGATCGTCCAGCTTCTCCGCCGTCGACTTGAACTTCTCCTCGTCGTCGGGGATCTCGAGCCCCGCCTGCGCAAGGAGTGCCAAGGGATTCACGGGGACAAAGCCGCCGCCGCGGATATCGAGGTTCAGCGTCCCCGCCGGCTGCGCTTTCGGCACACGATAGGGGATCGACAGCGTCTCCTCCGGTTTGCGGTAGGGGCGGATCTTCGTCTTGAACGTCACCGTGTCGCCCGGCTTTACCACCAGCTTGTCCGGCACCGCCGAGACCAGAACGGCCGTCTGACGTCCGCCCGTGAGCTCCACATCCACATCGAGATCGAGAATATCGGACTCCTCCTGCGGATTCGTCACGATCATATTCATTGCCTGCAGCAGCTCCGTCACGGCGACCTGCCCGACATCTGCCGCGCTGTAGTACATATTGCGCCGCTCAAAGACGCCGCTGTCCACGGCATTCGTACGGATGGCAAAGCGGATGCGCGCCGTGCTGCTGCCGAGGGAATCCGACACGCGGCTCATTGCCGCATAGGCAATGCTGCCGGAGAGCACGGGCAGGAAATCCTCATCGTAGGCAATCTGCGCACCGAAGGTCTCCTCCGTGCCGAGCGCATCGTCCTTCACGTGAATGCGAATCGGAACAGCAGTGGGGAACGTCCCGAGAATCCCCGCAACGCCCGTCTCGCGATCCTGATTGATGCGGCCGATCACACTGCCGATGTTCGCAATCTTCACGCCGTTGCTCTGCCCTGCGATCGTCCCGACCACATCGGCATCCGTCATGAAGTAGTTCACGTTACCCTTGTGCATAAAGGAGTGACCGAATGCCAGCACCTTTTTGCCGTCCACCGCCGTCACCGTTCCCGTCGCTCCGATGCTGAAGTCGCCGTAGACAATGGCGACCCCAACGGGCTGACCGCCCGCAAGAGCAGCATCATAGCGCGTGGGAAGGGGCGTATTGGCACTGACCGTTCCCAGCGGAAGGAAGGTACTGCCTGCGGGCATATTGTTCTCTAGATAGCGCAGGCCCGCCGAGCCAAAACCGCTCACAAAGAAGGCCGACTTCTCCTCGGCATCGTGCGCTTTCTCTTTCTTTTCTACGGAAGATGACGCGACGGGCCCTGTCGACGATTTCTCACCTTTGTCCGCGCTCTGCACAGCATCAGCGGCCGTGTCATGCGTGCCCTCTGCAGCCTTCTGTGCCTCTCCTTCATCCGCTTGATCTGCGGGTACTTCCTCTGCCTTTTTTTCTCCGCGCAGGGCGGCGAGCGTATCACGCCACTCCGCCTCACGCTCGGCGCGTGTCATTTTCTCAACTTTTTTCTCGCGCTCGCGCAGTTCGTCCTTTTCCTTTGCCTTCTTGCGCTCCTCAACGGCACGCACGACGTCCACCGTGTCGATGCGCGTCTTATTCTTCGTATCGGGCATCGACCAGAGCGGAATCATGTCCTCAATCGGCGTGATGAAAAAGGTATAGGGGCTGAGATCCTTCAGCCCCGCTGCAAGCGCTCCTACGAGACGACCGTCCACATAGATCGGACTGCCGCTCATCCCCTGCAGGACACCGCCGACGTGCTCGATGAAGTGGCCGCTCGTCCGCGCCATAATCATCCGCTGAGAGCCCTTGCCCCCCTCCATCTGACCGACGATCTCCACGGGGAACGTGCGCACCTCGCCCGTCGTATCGAGCACGGTATACGCCGTTCCCTGCATCCCCTCCGTCACCTCATTGTACGGGAGAATCGGAGGCATCGCAAAGGACGGCGGTGCGTAGAATTGTACCGCCAGCGCAAAAAGAGATGCCGCCGCAAGGCGCTTCCAGTTATATCGCAAAATGTCACCTCAAAATATAGTACCGTCATATTATCTGCCCTATTGTAGCATACACAGAGAGATTTCGCTAGTGTTTTCGCGTGCATCCACAGCAGGACTGCGCACAATAGAAAAGAGCCGCTGCACGAAGACCAACCCATCTTCGTGCCGCAGCTCTAGATCATAGGAATCACTGATAAAATGAGGTCTGCCAGATTGGCGTAGATTTTTCGTCCGAACGAGGTGGAAAACCGGACGCAGAGTGGT
>ENA-OWND01001311-OWND01001311.1-metagenome-genome-assembly--contig:-NODE-1311-length-15404-cov-5.022738_pt1 | contig 15404 bp, 8 predicted proteins | sample MGYA00245342_ERZ651119 | MGnify/ENA primary metagenome ERZ651119 (study PRJEB26857, sample SAMEA4031756) | metagenome | biome: human; feature: oral; material: saliva | place: Philippines | collected 2014...
GAATCTTCTTATTTATTTTTACACACATATATATTTGACAATGAAGAAGATAAAGAAAATAAATTTAAAGAATTAATAAAAGATTCAATTTTTGAATTAGTTGAGAATATAGAGGAAGAATTAAAAGATTTTAAAATTTCTGATTCAGCTAAAGAACCTCATACCATATCTCAAGTATTTAAGAAAGGAAAGGATTTCGTTTCTTGTAAGACAGTTACTCATACATCTGAAAAACCACTTGCTAGAAACTCTATTATAGGAGTTAAAGACAATATTTTATATGGCAAATCTTATGATAATGCTAATGTACTAAGTAGCGTTTTTATATCTGATTTAAACTTTCCTTTTATAAGAACTCTTTATAGTAAACGACTTTTTCCTGAATTTGACTTAAATATATATTTAGGATATACATCATCGAACGATACATTTACAAATAAAATATATCCTAATACATTTATGTATAGAGAAAAGAAGAGATTAGCTGATGAGTTCTTTAAATCTGTTCCTAAAATATATCCTGAAACTAAAAGGCTATCTAAGGTATCATTATATGAAGGAACGGATGAGATAAATATTTATGATTATGAAGATAGAAATAAATTCATATGTATTCACTTTAATAGCATTGAAGTGAATATATATTACGAAGAAGACAGACAAGCTATGTATAGATATTCATTTACACATAATATAGGAGTAGACGCATATATGTATATAGTAGAAGAAATGGCTAGTTCTGCTGGATTATTTTTAGATGAATTAGATAAACAGAAGATTAAAGAGTTTGCTTTAAGATATGTAAACTTTGATAATTTAGATTATAATAAAGCTGAATTGACAGATTTCTTTATAAAAGAAGATATATCAAGTCTACCTAAAAGATTACTATTTTCACCTATCGAATTTAAAGGATAAAAATATTCTCTCCCAATAAGGGAGAGAATAAATATTTATTAATTAGGTATTTCTAAATTACCATTTTTCATAGTGATGAATTTATCTGTATTAGTTTTCTTTACGATAAATCCTTCTTCTACTACTTTTTGTATAGTTTCTCTAGTAAGTGCTACTGAATAAAGTGGTGCAGTAGCTCCTGGAATAGATAGTATAGTAACTCCTGCTCCTCTATTATCTATATCTACTCTAATTAAATCATTAGGAGTAGTGCTTTTTTCACTAAATGCTTTTCCTACAGGATATTCATCTACGATAAAATTATCCTTTTTAATAGAATCTTGTGCTTTAGTTATTGGGGCTTCTTTTAAATCTTTAGCCCATCTATTATCTTTTCCTACTACTATTGTAGTATCTTCCATTTCCTCTGTTGGAGATTTAGGAGTACTGCTTGATTTAATACCTCCTCCAGCAGGTGGAGTAGGTGGCTGAGGAGTAGGACTTTGAGCTTTAGGTCCTGGAGCTTGAGGTGCTCCTCCTTGTGCTTCTGGCATTTTAATACACCTTCCTTTCCTTATTAATAGAATCTATCTATTTTTTCATTTAATATAGATTCTGCTATAAAATTATCTAATATATATAATAAAACTGGAGTATAAATTAAAAATTCAATACTCAAGTCTATATCATATTTTTCCTTTTTAAATTCACTTATAAGTTTATCTAATTTGATATTATTAGTACACCAGTCAGAAAATAAATTAAAATATTCGTCAGGTACATTTAAAGTTTTACTATGATTATCTACTCCGTAATCATAAACTTTATAAATTCTATCGTCATTTAAATAAGACTGTAATTTATACTTTTCATAATCAGGGTCAGTTACATAGTTCCATACCCTTAAAGTTAGTCCATTTTCTAGTAAAGATGTATCTTTATTTTTTAAGAATTTACGAAGAGAATTCTTTCTCCAGTTAATTTTAGTTCTTTTATCTACTAAAGTTTCGTGATGTAAAACCATATTAACTTCTCCATTATAGACATATAATGGCTTAAATTCCATCTGTAAATCTACAAGTAAAGTTATATACTCTCTTCTATGACTGCTCATCTCATCTTCTACAATTAATATATTTCTATATTCATCGTAAAAATATTCTATGTATAATTCATTTAATTCTTCTCTTTGGTCTTTTAGATAAACTATCTTTTCATAAAAATCACTTTTCAAAAAACAGGAATAGTCAGTCCCTATATGCTCAGGTACAAACTGATAAGTATTTACAATAAGACCTGCTCTTTCCATATCCTTATGAGAGTAATTTTCATATGGTAAATTTTCGCATTTATTCCATTCTATTTTATAGTAGCTTTTATTATGAAAAGTAGCTGGTTCTGCTTTAGTTACTATATAAAAAATGCTATTATTTTCTATATGTAAAGTAAGCAAATCCCCTTCCTTTGGATTAATAGTATTGGGTAAATGCAAAGATTGATTTTCAGCCATTTCGACTGAAATATCTGTCTCTTCTTTTTCTTCTTTAGTCATTTCTTTAACTGCATTATATCCATACATATTATAGTCTTTTATAAAATTATACTTTCTAGCTCCACTCATAGGACCGTCATCATCTTTAAATCCTACTCCTACACTAGACATATTTTGGTCATAAGAATAATAATTACATTCAATAGGAGTGGCATTTATAAACTGAGTTACAGAACTATCGTATACTCTTTCCGCATTTTTCACAAGCGAAGTAGTCGTCTTCGCTCTACTATTATATTTGATATTCTTTATCTCTGGCATTATAAACCACCACCTTTCCTTATTTGATTATTATATTCTAATATAATGCCTTTGTATAATTTAAATGAATCTGCCATCTTTTTCGTACTGTAAGTAAGAAAATGAGTTGCATTTAATTTAAATTCGTACTGAGTAAATAGATTAAACATTTGTGCATTTGAGAATTCTTCCAATGCTTCTAAATTATTTGTAGATATAGAACTAGAAAGAAATGAATCCATAATATCATTAAATATTTCTACATATTTATATAATGTATCTATAATATGTAAGCTATTATCTATTCCATCTATAACTTTAGCATAATTTTCTGCTATATCCTTAAATGGAATAGGTTTTCTTATTAACCTTAATTTAGGCATAAGACCTGCTTCGGCTAAAACTTTTTTTCTATTAGGAATATAATCCTCTAAATCTTTAATATCTAAAGGCTTTCCATCATTTACTTGGTCTATCTTATTTAAAATATATTCAAAAAACTTTGTAATTTTAAGAGCCCAAAGTTCAAATTGTTCTCTTGAATTTTCGATTAATAGATAAGGAGGGAGATTAAATATTTTATCTTCTTCGATAGCTTTTAATTTCCCAGCAGTATCTAATAATCCATCTTTTAATTTTTTATCTAATTGTCTTGCCATATCTTTACATAATCTTATTAATTCTTTATTATGAGCGGGATTAAGACTTTTTAATATGGCATATATCACATACTTTCCCGCAGTAATATCTATTTTTTCTTTCATCTTATCCCTTTCTAAGATTATATATTAATATCCCTAAAGTAATCGTTTTTATTACCTTCTAACCATCTATTTTTTACTCTAAACGTATTTTGAGCTTTTTCTAAAGCCTCTATCATTGCACGGCACTTAGATTCCATCTCTGCGTCGTCTTTTCTAACTGCCTGAGAAAGTAAATCTCTAAATCCTTTAATATACAAAGTATAATGAGCGTCTAAATCTCTTGCTGTCTGCCTTTGTTCCTTATCAGAAGCAAAGCTAAAATTCTTAAATACATTTATCTGTAAACTTAATAGATAGCTTAAAAATGCAGTTATAAATGTAATAAAGTATGTAGAGGGGAATACCAAAGCACTAAATACTAAAGCATAAAAATACAAAAATAATGAGTGCTTAGCTTGGGCGTCTTGTTCCTCTATTCCTTCTAAACCTTTTGGCATAGAACCTCCAAACAGATTTTTCCATTTAGCTACAGTCATAGATATTCCATTATATTTTTTAATAAAATAAATAATCTGGTCTATAACCTTTGAACCGTTCTGCTTGGCATAGTCTAAATCCTTTTTAGGAAATTTAGACATATTGTATCCACGAGTATTAAAGTCGTTTAACAATTTAAGTGGAGACACTTCTCCCCGCCCTATCTTCTTTTCCCTCTGCCATTTAAGAAAAAACTTTCTGATACAGGAATTGAGTCAGGGTCGCTATTTCCTTCTCCAGATAAATCTTCAGTATCAAATAATTTTTCCTCATCATCTTCAAATGGTTCATTAGAAGCTGCTTTATAGTCATCAGGAGCTTTATCTTCTTCAAAGTTTTCTACTACAATATTTCCATTTTCATCAGGAGTAGAAATATAAGTTTCATTTACTAAAGCGTCAGTAATAGGTGTATCATCTTCTGTTTCAGTTTTTACAATTCCTAATTCTTCTCTTGCTTCTGAATGAGAAATTTCTTCTTCAGAAGATAAGTTATCTGCTATACATTCTTCAGCTAAACCAATAAATGATTCACCTTCAGCAATCATATTTTCTCCATCTTCTTCTGAAGAAGTATCTTCAAATTCTTCTTCGGCATTAACTTCAACTGATTCTCCACCTAAAGATTCATCTAAAATGATACCGATAGGAGTATCGCTATGTCTAGTAGTTTCTTCAGGTTCAATTAAACCTTCTACTATATCATCATTTGCTTCTACTTCAGCTTCAATGTTTTCTGCTTCTTCCTCTCCAGAAGATTCAGTAACTTCATTTTCCAAATCTTCAGTAGTTTCGTCATCTAATTCTACTTCTTCGTTTTTAATTTCATCAGCCATTTTTATGGACCTCCTTAATAATTAATTTATAATTTTTCCTATGAAAATACAGTATTCTCATAAAATATCTCTCGTTTCGTTGTTTATATTACAAAAAAGAATAAAAACATACAACGCAGATATATTCTATATTATATAGTAATATAAAAAAAATATTCTTGAAAGGAGATATATAATATGGCAAATAAATTAGTCGCCGTAAGACCAGCAGACTTAAACCCAGATACATTAACTTGGTATAATATAGGTACACTACTGGTAAATACTCTTACTGGCGATTTATATATGGTTATAGATAAGAATGGACAAAAGATAGCACAATTAGTTGGTGGTGCAGGAAGATACGAAATGGCTCATCACATTAGCCTATCTCACGTAATACAGGATTTTAGTCCTACTAAATTTGATTATGGTACAGTCTGGTATAATACCTCTATGCTGTATGTAGAACCTAGTGACGCACAGGAAGCGTATATTACAGTTAGAGCTGAACTTAGTCCTGGTGTTTTTGGATGGAAAACTATACTTCCTATTTCACACGCTGACCAAGTAATTATCAGTAAGGATTCTAATGGAAGACCTTATACTTTAAAGCAATATATAGAAGATACTAAAAAAAGAGTAATAGCTCCTCCTACTGAAGTACAAGAGGCACAACGTGGAGAAATCTACATAAAGACTGAAGATAATACACTTTGGTGGAAAACAGGTCCTAATCCTGAAGACCAGTTTATTTTAGGAGACGCTAATCCGTTTTTACTAGAAAAAATTAAAAAAACAATACATCTAAAAGATGAACATCCTAGTTCTTGGGACCCAGAAAGTTTATGGTTAAAAGATGGAGGAGATGCTAATATTGTAGATGCTATGAGTGTAGCAGTCAGAAAATCTAAAATGGATTTTTCTGGAGGTTTTAAATGGAATAACGGAAGTAAATCTGGAGTAGTTTTTAGTGGATTCGATAAGAAAGCTATTATTGATTTAAATAATACACAAAACTTAGGATTTTTTACAGGTAACTTTAATGTAGAAAGCACTAAAGATAAATATTATCTAGAATTCTTTATTAAAGACCCTGAGCAAAAATTACAATTATTATTCTTTAATGGTTCTCCTGATATGTCTATGGCAAATTATGGAACTCAACTTGACCAAGCGTCTATGCTAATAGATACTAAGAAAAGAAAAGTAGCTGGAGTAGATTATCCTAAAGACTTTAACTGGGATAATAAAACTATATTTGTAATGGTAGATAGACCTAATAAGAAGCTGTCTGTAGGATTTGTAAACGATGATGGAACTTTAAATTATGTTCATCAGAATATTACATATCTTACTTCATTTATAGGAATAGGAAGTGAAACTTCTTCAAAAGCTAATGCTGTAGCAAGTGTAGAAATTCGTTCTTATAAAACTGCTAATATACCGTTAGGATATAGGGCTATAAATAATATACTTCCTGACGAAACTGCATTTGAAAATATAGCTCCTCTTACAAATGCACAAAGTGTGTATATAGATAAGAATACTACGTTAGCTAATTTACACGCAGGAGCAGGAAGATTAATTACTACTCCTAGGGATTATAAGAATAAAGATGATTCTTCTCCTGGAGAAGTAATGGTGCATTATGATGAAGAAATATTATATGTAAAAAAACCTGATGGAACTTTATTTAAGATAGGTGGAGGAAATGATGACATATTCTTAAAGCATATAAATTCATCTCTTGAAGTAATTCATGGTGAATTAGCAGATATGATTAAAGATGAAAATAATTTATCTAAGATATATATTTCTGAAGCTGATATGAATATGGAAAATTATAAGAATACTGGAAAAGTATTATATGGTAAATTAGGAGTAATTGATAATTCTCCTGATGGAACTAATGATTATAAAATTTACATCCCTTATACAGATACGTCTTCAACTAGCCATTCGTGGACAGATTTTATTTCAGGTGTAGCTAAAACTGGAAGTACAAAAGAGTATTTAGATTTAATCGCTGATATGCTTAAAAATAACTTAAAAACTAAATTTTTCTACAGAGGATATTTAGAATTATTTACTGCAGACGATATAATAAATAGATTTAATACCGTATCTTTATTCTTAACTGAATTAAAGGCTAATAATACAAGATTTAGTAAAGAATCTATGTATTTGCAAAGCATTAAAACGAAAGGAAGCAATAGAGATACCTCTAATCCATCTCTTTCTAAAATATACGAATTTTTCAATGTGCCAGAAGACGGTCATTTAATTATATATAAAGATGATAAGAATAAAATTTCTATTGAACTATTAGGAGAGTCTAATACTAGATATAGTGGATTTATTACATCTAAAAACGAAATTAGATGGGATAAGCAAGTAATGGAAAGAAACGGAAGAATAGATACAGCTTCAATTATTAGCACATCTTCTTCTATTCATTCAGACTCCATTGAAGTGGAAAATAATGCTTCTATTGGAAATATTACAAGTAAGAAAACTGAAACTTCTTGGAGTATATTCAGTGAAGCAGACTCTACAAATAAAGATATATTGAAAAGTCAATTAGGAACAGACGGTTTTGTTTCTTCAGTATTAGGAAATCCTCAATCATCTAAATCAGTAGGTTTAGCTTCTGTAGAAAGACCTAGCTGGCATTTTTACGATACAGGAAGTAATACCGTATTAAAATATCCTTTTGCATTATCTAGTGAATTAGTTCCTGCTTGGATGTATAGAGGACAGCTTTCTACTTCTCAAGGATTAATTGACTTAAATAATTTAAAATTAGATGAGAATATAGGATACTATGTATTATCTGATAAAAATTCTCAACTTACTGCTAATTACCCTATAGACAATAATCAAGGATTTTTACACGTAATGAAATCAGGGAACTTTATTATGCAGTTTTTTAATTCTTATGATGATGTAAATGGCAAGTCAGGTACATTCAATAGAACCTATGACGACGCTCTTAAAAGATGGACACCTTGGGTAAGAACTATTTCTGAAGACGATATAGATAATAAATATGATAAAACAGGTGGTCCAATTAGAGGTAACGTAGATATTAAAGAAGGACTTATAGTAGAAAAAGATATTTCAGTTAATAAAGGAAATGTAAGATTATCTGAAGGTAATGTAGTAGATAATACTAATAAAAGATTAATTGGATATAAAAACCAAGGTACTGATAAATATACTGAAGTAGGAGATAAGACTCATAAAGCTACTAAATTATTCGGTCAAGAAGTTCCTAAATGGTCAGTAGAAGAAGCAGTACAAGGAACTTCAGGAAAAAGAATAGTTGATTATAACTTAGCTTTAGAAAAGGATTTAAGAAGACTAGACGACGATACTTATTCTAAAGAAGAAGTAAACGGTTTAATAGAAAAAATAGACTTAACTCCTATTCATAGAGCTATTGGTGGAAAACTATCTAAGACAGGAGATACAGGAACTGGAGATTATATATTTAATGGCGGAAATGTAAAAATTGAAGACTTGAATATGGAAACTGGAAGATTTAGAATTCCTAAACTAGATGGAAATGCTAAAGAATTAACTAACTTTAATTCGTTTAAGGATACTATTAAAGAATATGTAGGATTAGCAACTAATAATAAGATGGAAAATAATTTAAATTCAATTCTATTAAGATATAGTAATAATGGAGGAATTAAAACTGAAACTACATCTATTAATTTTGGTATTTCTGAACCAGCGAATAATAAAGATAATTATATAAGTAATTTAATTTTATCTTCTGACTCTAATAATAACTTTTATGTAGGAACTGTTAAGAATAAGAATTCATCTACTTTACAGATGACAAGAATGGTTAAAAATGATGATATAATTGATAATCTTACTTCTAATGAAGCACAAAAACCATTATCGGCTAACCAAGGAAGAATACTTTATAATTTAGTAAATTCTAAAAATAAAGGAGCATTAAATACCTTCTATGAAGGAAATACATTTAATATAGATAAATTAAAATCTTTACAACCAGCAAATTATTACATTAATTCTGATGAAGATTTTATAAAATTAAATTTAGATAAAACTAAACTTAATTATCCAGGTATTCTAGTAGTAAGTTCAGAAGAAACTACTCAAGGAAAAGTTATGAACTATATTCCTACTGAGGGTAGAGTTATGGCTAGTGTAAATGTACCATCAAATTCTACTGCTAAAGAAGAAGTTAAGTGGATTTATATGAAAGATTTTTCTGAATTTCTAACTAAAGAAACTTTACAGGATACTACAAAAAAATTAGTAGACTCTACACTAGGATATGTAGTAGTAGAAGAATATTCTTATACAGGTAATACTTCTAATAATACACTTCCTTATAGATTAGTACATACTCATAATCATAGCGGAAGCAATATAACTGATTTTACTTCTCCTATAGCGATAGAGACTAATATAGATTTATCTTCTACTGGACTAGACACTGAAGAAGCATTAGTTTTAATTAAGCTAGACGGATATTCATTTGTAGATTCTACGCCTATACAAATTGTAATGAGTGTATTCTTAAGAGGAAAAAATTCTATGCAAATAGATGAAAGTAAGTCAGATATTACATATATGACACCAGGAAGTATAACTGTAGTTCCAGAAATTCGTAATGGTAAACTAAGATACATTGTAGCTAACGACAGAGGAACACAGGACTTAACTTTTGATACTCACATAAGAATAACTAAATTGAATAACTTAAACTTCGAGCCTAAAGTTACTGGATGGACAATCGGTAATAGCAACCAAACTACTCCATCTAGTGTAGTTAATAAAACTAAACGTGTAAATGGATTATTTAGTAATGTATAAAAAAAATAAGAGGAGGGAACTCCTCTTATTAATATTATCATAAAAAATTTAGAAAGGAGAAATAAATATGAAAAGATTAGATTCTAATTATGCTATACAATATCGTGGTAAATTAAAAAATTATAATCTAAATAATTATATCCACGCATATGATAACGGATATTGGGAGGCTAGTGGAGAGCAAATAAATGTAACTAATCACTTCCCGTTTTCAGATGTGGAATATATAAGAAGTTTTAATAGTACTCTAGAAATTCCTGATGAATTATTAGATGTATTAAGACACGTAGATAAGCAGAAAAAAGTAAGAAATACTGTAGAAATGAATAGAAGATATGACGACAATGATTCTATAAATAGTATATTAAATGCTCCAGTAGAAAATACTGAATGGAAAGGATTTGATAGAACTAACCCTGGTAGTCCAGCAAATTATATTCGTGGTAATTATTTTCCAGTAAAAGGAATTCTAGAAATTCAATCAGACGATGACTTTACTATACAGACTTTCCATAGACTGCCTGACGCAAGTGTGTGGACTAGAACTTATGATAAAAAAGAAAATAAATGGACTAGCTGGGCTAGTGAAGTTCCTAGCATATTAGCACCAGATAAAGCACTAAATAACTATGGTAAGACAATAGAAGATGAAAGAAAACCAGGTCAGGTTTTAGACAGTTTTCGTAGAGGTGTAACTGGATATGAGCAAAGTGGTAAGTATGAATTTAAAAATTCGTATTCAGGACCATCACAAGAACTTCCTAGACAGCTTTATCAAACTCCAATAAAAACTAAAGATGGAAAAGAATTAAAAGAATTATCCATCTTAAATCATTTTCATAAATTTAATGGTACTATGACTGATATGGAATTACTTCAATATATACATAAAAAAGTATTGGACTACTTATCATATAGAGAAAGTAAATTAGATGATTCAAAAATAAAAGGCGGTCAGTCAATTAAAATAGGAACTGTACAGGTTGATATACCTAACTTTTATTCTTTAGAAGATATGACCGATGTATATCATAGACAGGGAAGTTTAACTTACTTGGCTAAAATAAATGGAAAATTAGAATTAATTGGCGAAGGAACTTCTCCAGGTATAACTATTCAAAGCAGATTTTATAAAAACGATAACTTAAGAGTTGACAGTATAAGACAGGCTTGGAGCTATGATAATAATGAAATTTTTCCTGAAAGTAATATTCAAAGTGGAATGTGGTCTTCTAATAGCCCTATGGAAGCATACACACATACAATTTTAAATGGAATACAAGATTTTTATTCTAATTATGGTCAATATTTTTTTATGATAATATTTGGTAAAAATACTGTAGAAAAAAGTATAAATGCCGCTGATTCACAAGATGTAGGAAATTTATCTATAGATTGGCACAGTTTTCATAAGCCTGTAGCAAGAGAAGGACAAACTCCTGTCGGTGTCTTATCTACTAACAATGAATTATTTGGATATAGATATGGAGAACCTAGTCCAGTTATAGGCGGAAAAAGAGGAGTTCCTGAATATAGATTTGAAATACCCAATACATCTAGTTTAAATACTATAATACAAAGAGGATATGACCAAAATAGAGAAGACCTTTCTGTTTATGGCGAATTGGTTTCTGCTATTTTATTAAAGATAACTAGAGTTAATGAAGATGAACCTAGTGAAACTTTCTTAGGATTTACAAATTATATTTACATTAAAGTAGATGAATATTTTGAAGATAGGGTCTTTCCTATAGACGGTTATCAGTCTAAATTTGATAACGGGGAATTTGTAGAAAGAGGTATAAAGATTACTTATAAAAAGGCAAAAGATAATCTAGATTACATTTACTTATATTCAGATGGAAATAGAGATTTTGCTTACAAATGCGAGGTGATTATAGAGCAATGAAAAGATATTTTGATTATGAAAAATACAAAAATAGTAAAAAGCATTTATTTACCTACGATGGTACTAAAATATATTTCGGAGAAGAAGTATCAGAAAAAATGTATAATGATGATATAGGATATATAAATGCTGCAGGAAAAGCAGATACTGGTATAGTTAAACCGACAGTAGATATTGAATCTTTAGATAGAAACTTTCCTTTTGAAAATTTTAATCTACAAAACTCTTCTCATTATTATATGTGGAAAGGATTTCCACGTATACAAAATACATTAGACCAATTTAGAGTAAGGGAATTAGCTATAGAGCCAGTAGCTCAATACGCTAATCTAAATGATTCAAATCTAGAAAATGATGAATCTGAATTATTTTTTAATGAGAAGAAAAAAGGTTTAAATATAAATAAAATACAGTATAATAATTATACTAGAAGTGTATTAAATCCTAATGTAGAAATAGATATAAATGATATAAATCTAGATGATTTATATTTTAACGGAGATTGCGTTAAAGTATATAAAATAGATAATCCTAAAATAGAAAATGGATTTCCTACAACTGATAAAGGATTTTTATATGTATTTAATAGATATAAGGTAGATAGATTAGTAAAATTCTATATACCAAATGGAGGAAGAATGGTTACAGGACCTAAACACTGGTTTCATTCTGAAAAACATTACTGGATTCCTCGTAAAATGCAAAGACCTTATAATAACTTATTTGAAGGAGTGCACGGATATAATATAGACGCTGGACTTACTTATTTAGGAGATAATGATACATTTTATGATAGATACAAGAATTCTATTAAATCAGTTTTAAAATCTTACATAGAAAATACATATATAGATAAATCTATGCTATATGAAAATGATACAGGTCCTATCAGTTTTATGGGAGAAGTAAAAAATGAAAAAAGTGATGTATCTGATTATGGCATATATGATGAAAGAAAAAAAGGTTCAAAAGAAAAGGTAGACTTACATAGTGATAAGAAACTAGATATAATAAAAAATACTTATGAGAGATATATGGAAAAAGCTGCTACAATGGAATATGATAAAGATGGAAAGATACGTAATGGCGGATTTGAGTCTATTTATGATAATATGAAATATTATGGAATTGACCATCTAATGGATAATACTTCTATATTTATAGATGACCCAGATTGTGTAGTTCAGATGTATGTTACTGCTAAAAGAACTTACGTAAGAAGCAATAATGACGCTGAAACTATCTATAGACATACTGCATTAAAAAATAATCCTTATTTTTCCCCAGTAGAAGGTTTAATTCGTGATTTACCTGCTGAAGTAGAATTTGGGGAACACTCTAGAGTCAGAAAGTATCTTAATTTTAAAGATGACGCCTATGGAAGAAGTGGAGAAGGAAGAGAACCTCACGGTGAATTTTTTGAGGATATGAGAGAAGACCCAAATGAAGAAAATAATAATATTGATGTACTGAAGAAAAGTAAACTTACTCAAATAATAAATGGTAAAATCCCATTTATAGTACCTAATTTAAATCTAGTTCCTAATCATACACATTATATGGATGAAGATGGAAATTATACTATAATAAGACCTTTATTTAGAAATAGTAATCCTAGTAATGAAAATCATATAGATATACCAAGTAATCTATGGGTTCCAAAAGGACTTATATATACTGAATTTGGCTTTTTTAGAGATGATAATACTTCTGATAATGATTTATCTAATAGCTTAGATGAATATAATGATGTCTGGAAAGTTAAGAACACTAATACTTTACTTACTATTAGAAGAAATATAAGAACGAACGTAAATGTAAATCAAAGTCCAATAGAGGAAGTAAATAGTAGAACTGATACTTCTACGTTAGAAAAGATAGAAACTGTAAAGTTTACACAAGACAATTTCTATACGGTTTTGAATAGATATTATCATCCTGGAGGAATATGGCTTACTAATCTAACCCCAGATATATCAAGAGATTATGAATGGAATCCTATTAAAAAGAGATTTACTCCAATAAATTCTAAATTCCCATTTCTTTCATATACAGGAGAAGTAATGAATACTGTAGACGAAGTACAGGCATTTAATGAAACTAAGGTTGCTGTAATGAGTAATAGCAGTCTAGCATATAATCTTAATTATAAGCTGCTTCCTTTCATATATACAGAATATAAATTACCTGAAGGAGCAATTTTTGATAGGGTTGCGCTAAAAACCTCGTATAGTATATACGGATTAAAAGGAAATGCTCTTATGTTTAGCAATAGAGATATAATTAAAGATAAAAATATGTATTTAAACTTACCTAAATTACCAAGTGTATTAGAGCCTAAGAAATCTTTCTTACTAGAAGGTAAAGAAATTACCGATTATCTAAATTTAGTATTTAAAGGTATGCCTGATTCTACTAAAAAGGATAAATTAGGTAATCCAGCAGTTAAAGTAGGAGTTATTCATAAAAATACTTATCCTATACCAAAGAAAGAATCTTTTAATATAGATGTATTTTTCCCTGAGGACGAATCGAAAGGATATGACAATAGAGATAAATGGCAATGGGCTACATTTATGGAAAAAGTTAAAAAAGGTTATCCTTACCGTGATGAAGTAAAAAATGTAATAGGAAAAGAGCACGATATGAAGTGGACTAAATGGACCTCTTTTTATTATCCTAATTCCGATAGGCATACTCCTGAAAATAGTGATGGATGGCGTCATAATATAGACTTTTCCTATATAGATAGAGTATTTAATGAAATATATAAAAATGACGATGAGGTCATAGAAAAATTTAAGCCAAGATTTAAAGACTACATACTTGTAGATGGAAATACTTTGTCATATACTCAAAAAACTGGTAACTGGGTTACTAAAGTTTTTGGAACTTGTGAAAAAGGACAGGTACATAGAGCTAATAGGGCTCATTTAGGAAATAATATTTATTTAGATTCTTATACTGGAATATATACTAGAGTAAATGGTAAAGAATATCCTCTTGTAAGAAATAATAAACCTAGATTAAATAAACCTAATGACGGAATTATATTAGGAGGACCAGAATTAAGAACCTTTATAAACCAGAAGATTATTTCAGATAATGGCGACTTAGTAAAAAATATAACCCAGTTACAGCCTGATAAATCTAAAAATATAAGTGGACAAGCTGGTGAACTTTGGTATAGAAAGGTTCACGACGAAAGACAGCTTATGTTTGCTATAAATAAAGGAGAAAAACAGTGGAAAAATCTTTTAAATATAGACCATAATAAATTACCAAATCCTAATGACTATCCTGAAACTACTCCTAGTGGAGTAAACGTAAATTCCGTTAGTAATTATAAAAATTATATGATTAGAGAACAAATGGGTATTTTAGGCGCTAGAGGCGGTATCAGTCTTAATCCAGAAACACGAGAATGGATTCAAAGTGTTGTTATCGGTAATCCGAGCTGGAAAGAATTAATTGTAGAAATAGTAAGAGCAGTATTCGACAGATATGGTAATTTCGTCAAATGGGCAGATATTCCGCAAATTAAGATACCCAATTATTTTGTAAATGTTAAAATGAATAAAGAAAGCATAACTCCTGCTCTTGATAATACTGGGATGAATGTATTTATATCTCCAAATAATTATTTTGTGATAGGAGTCTCTAATTCTTCAACTGCAGGCAATCAGATACCTAAATATTTAATAAGAAAGGTGATGTATAGATAATGGCAATTAAAATAGTTCAGAATAATTTATATAAAAATAAAACTCAAGAAGATTACAAGAAAATCTTATCATCTTTCGATAGGATAAATATAGATGGTATATATTATATTACTGATATATACGATGTATTAGATAAAGAATTTAAAGTAAATAAAGAAAAAGA
>ENA-OWND01001313-OWND01001313.1-metagenome-genome-assembly--contig:-NODE-1313-length-15383-cov-19.690566_pt1 | contig 15383 bp, 5 predicted proteins | sample MGYA00245342_ERZ651119 | MGnify/ENA primary metagenome ERZ651119 (study PRJEB26857, sample SAMEA4031756) | metagenome | biome: human; feature: oral; material: saliva | place: Philippines | collected 2014...
TCTCAAACGCACATAAAATCGTCCCTTCCCTATGATTTTCCGCTGGGGTTTTATAAGGAAGGGACGATTTTGCCTGTATCTGTGGGCGCAGGTTTACTGCCTCTCAGGTAGGGCTACTGCGCGTGCAGATTTACTGGCCATGGGCGCCGCCCTGCAATTTTCGGGCGCTGCCCTGCAAGCGCAGACACTGTCCATGGCCTGGCTTCACAGGGGCCACCGGCGTATTCACAGGCTCGTCACCTGCGTATTCACGGGGCGCACCAACTGTGTATTCACCCAGGTCATCGCCTGCATAGTCACAGGGCACGCCGCCTGCGCAGCAACGCCAGGCCGCCCACGAGCGCAGCAACTGCCCCGAGCCCAAGCGCCAGGTTCACGCCCGTGCGCGGCAGCTGCTCATCGGCCATGGGCTCCCGAGTGCCGTCAGGTGACGGTGCGCCTGGCTTGCCCGGTTGTCCGGGTGCCGTAGTGGGCTGGGCCGACGCCGTTGGGCTGGCAGTGGGTTGGCCTGGCCCTGCCGTGGGTTGGCCAGGTGCCGACGACGCCGTTGGGCCTGCGGTGGGCTGCGGTGAGGTGGTGGGCTGGCCAGGAGTTGTCGGCGCGCCAGTGGGTGCGGCCGTTGGGTTGGCCGTAGGTGCACCAGTGGGGGCCGTCGTGGGAGCTGGCGAGGGCTGGCCGGTGGGCGCCGCCGTGGCAGTTGGTGCACCAGTGGGGCTAGCCGTGGGCGTCACAGTTGGCGCCGCCGTCGGGCTGGCAGTGGCCGTGGGCGCGCCAGTGGGCTGCGCCGTCGGGCCGCTAGTGGGAGCCACAGTAGGAGCCACAGTGGGCGCCGCCGTCGCCGTCGGGCCACCAGTGGGCTGTGCCGTCGGAACCGCAGTGGGCGCAGGCGTGGGGCCAAGCGCGGGCTTGGTGGTGGAGTGGATGGCGCGCAGGGTCACCGAATCGGGACCCATGCCGTCTTCCTTGGCTGCCACCGCAATCGAAATGACGTTTTCACCATTGGGGTTGAGGAACCCGGCGGGGATAGTGAACGAGGTTTGCGGCCCCCGGTCGCCAATGTAGACGCCAGTGTTCCAGCCGTTGACGAAAAGCGTGGCCTGCGCGCGGTCACCCAGGGAGCTAAAACGCGAGGAGTTGATGTCCAGGCGGAAAGCGGTGTCCTGGTTGGCAGGCAGGTTTAGCTTGATGTGGGCGCGGTACCAGGTGACGCCGGCCGGCGAGTGCAGGTTGTCGGCCTTGGCCCACTTGGAGTCGTCAAAGCCGGGCATGTGGAAGCCGGCCTTTTCGCCGCCCAGGCCGCCGTTGTTGTAGAGCGTGCCCGAGGGGTTGGTGGCTGCCTTGGCGGCGAAGTCGGCGTCGGCGCCGTGGATCTTCCAGGTGGCGGTGGAGCCTTCGATGGCTACGTCAAACAGGCCACGGTTTTGCTTGGACAGGCCGTCGTCGGACCAGTCCAGGTTTTGCCCGAGGTTGTTGACCAGCACCGCTACGGTGACCTTGTCACCGCTCTTGACGGTGCCGGCGGGGACGCTCACCTTAGCCCAGTTGCCGGCGGCGTCGTAGGCCCCGGCGTAGACGCCGTTAACCCACACCTGCATGAAAGCGGGGTTCTTGCCCTGCGAGGGTACGCCTGAGCCGCCGTTGCCCTGTAGGTACAGGTAGGGGTCGGCCTTGGTGGCGGTGAAGGTGCCCCGGTACCACACTGAGCCTTCGTAGAAGCCGTAGTGGTTGGAGTCCAGCACGGTGTGGGAGTATTCGCCCGGGCCTTGGAAGCGGGGGTTGGCGGCCTGGGTGTCGGTGGCAACCTTCCACTTGGAGTCGTCGTAGGTGGCCTTGGCTTCGGCGTAGTCGGTGGATTTGACGAAGCTCAGCTGCTGGCTGGCTACGGCTGCCGGTCCGGGTACTTTGCCGGTAAAGACGCCGACGTCGTCCGTGCCGGTAGCACTGTTCGTGCCGGTAGCGGCTTTGGCGGCACTTGCAGCGGCACCAGCAGTGCCGGTAGCGCTGTTTGTGTCGGCCCCAGCGCTGCCAGTCGCGTCCGCGCTGGTAGCTGCGCCCACACTGGAGGTACCAGCAGCGCCAGTGGCACTGTTCGTGCCGGCCCCAGCGCTACCGGTGGCGCTAGCAGCGCCAGTGGCGCTAGCCGGGTTGAGTGAGCCGCCGTTGAAGCCCACGTGGTTGATGCCGGCGGGGGCAATCACGCGCACATTAGACTCAGCGGAGACCGAGCCGGTTAGCTGCAAGGTGTCCTTGCCGGTGAACTTGGCAGTGCGGGCCAGTTCCACCCCCTCAACGGCTACGCTGCTGAGCTTGCCGTTGCGGGTGCCGTCAAGCAGCCAGGTGGTTTGGGCCGTGGTGCGGTCAATGATGCGCAGGGAGAGAACCTTGTCGCCGTCCTTAATGGTGATTTGCTGGGGCGCGGCGGAGTAGCTGTAGTTCAAGCGCAGCTGGCCGGTGGCCGCATCCCAGGTTTGCTCAACCCCCTCAGGGGCGCTGACCCGGGGTTGGGTGGTGTAGTGCAGTACGGTTTCGCCGCTGTCGCCGCGCGTACCGGTTAGATACTGTAGGGACCCGCCGGCGCTGTTTAGCGTGGCGCCAAACATTTGGCTGGTGGTGTAGTACAGCTCGTGCCCGCCCACCTGCTTGTCAGCGGTAAGCATGATGGCGTCGCGCCCGTGCAGAGCCAGGGTGGTGCCTTCCTTTTGTGGGATGCGCTTCCAAGAGATGGTTCCGTCTGCCTCGTCATTGTTTTCGCCGGGCAGGGACTGGGCGTTGGGGTAAACCTTGACAGCGTCTAGGGATACGAAGGTGTCTTGTGAGCCGCTGAAAGCTTTCCCGTCCACGGTCACCTTCACGGTGTGCGTGGCGGGCTCGGCTGCCTGGCTGGCTGTCGCGCTGCCCTCGGGGCCCTGGTTGGCGGCTGCGGCGCCCTGGGTGGTGCCAGCGCCAGCCTCGGCCCCCTGCGCGCCGGCCGTGCCGCCCTCGGCTGCCTGGCTGGCAGCGGCGCCGCCCTCGGCACCCTTTTCGGCGCGCCAGCTGAAGACGGTTTGTTGCGGAGTGGCCTCAGAGGTGACATCCTCCTTGGTCTGGCCCACTTCCTGGCCGTCAACGGTTACCGTGGCCGAGCCGTGGTTGGAGGAGAAGGGCGCGATGATGTCAAAACCTACGCCGGTGAAGGTGAAGGTGTAGGAGTCGCCGGCAGTCTTAGAGAAGGTTTCGTCACCGGAGTGGTCACCCTGAGTCCAGTTCTTACCAGTGGCGTATTGCCAAGAACCGGTGAAGGTGAAGAAAGAAGTGTCAGAGTCGTTGTAGATGGGGGCTTGGACCGCCGTCGACCCTAGAACGTCGAAAGCGTCAATATCAACCACATTTGCGCCGTCGAAACCAACATTTTCCACCTTAATGGTGTGCTGGCCGGGGCTGAGGTTTTCAATGCGATAAGCCTCCAGCTGGGTGGGCTTGTTCTGCTCAGTGTCTACGTGGGCGCTCGTGACCAGCTGGGCCTCGCCGCCGTCGATAGAAACCTTGAAGTAGCCGTGATCGGTGCCGGTGGCGGTAATTAGCCGCACCCCGGTGCCGGTGAAGGTGAAGGAGGCCGTGTCGCCCACAGTCTTGGTGCGAGTGAGCGTGCCTGAGGCTGCCGACGAGTCAGCCACCTGGCTCCAGGAGCCGGTGTAGGTGATGGCGCTGCTGCGGTCGTCGTGGCTAAAGCCTGTGGTGGTGGCGCCGCGCGGCTTGCCGAGGCTTAGCGTCGTGGTGAAGGTGGTTTCAGTGGTGTCGTTGGAGTTGGCTAGGCGCATGGCGTAGGTGCGCACGCCGTTGCCAGTAACTGAACCCTGCCCGGCTTCGGCTTGGCGGGCGTAAATCTTCACGTTGGAGCCAGATTCGACGACGGCGCTGGGGGCCTGCACCGGGTTCATACCGCTTAACTCGGGTACTGCCTTGGTGTAGTAGCCGGTTTCTTTTTGCACACTGGCCTTGGGGGTCAAGGTGCGGTCCTCAGTGATGCCGGCGCCGTAGTCGTAGGAGGTGAAGCCGGAGGCAGGCGCCCCAGTCCAACCCCAGTTGGTGCCGCCATAAGCCATGTAGTAGTTGAAGGCGGTTACCCCGTTACCGATGTTGTGCACACCCCATTGGCGGGTGAAACCCTCATCGGTGTAGGTGTAGCAGTCTGAAGCGTTGTAGCTGGCCCCCCAAGGAGTGAAGGCGCCGCCTTGAGATTCGGTGATGAAATGCGGCGAGTTGGGGGCGTAGCTGCGGAAAGTGGCCTCAGAGTCATCAATCCGGTTGCGTCCAGCTGAGCAATTGAAACCTACCGGGTACTTGTCGTAGGCATAAAAGTCTGTGCCATAAAGGCTGGTGTTTTTAAAGCGCCCGCCGAGCCCGTAGTCATTGTGGAACAGGGGCACATCAATGCCGTCAGATTTAACCTGAGTTACCAGGCTCTTAAGGAAAGCGCCGCGCGCGGCGTTGTCGCTGAGCAGCTCGTTTTCCACCTGGTAGAGCAGCACTGAGCCGCCGCCCTTAGTGACCAGGTGCTTGGAGGCAATCTGGTTAAAGGCGTGCAGCCAGGCTTTGGAGGCTGCCAGCACCTTGGGGTCGGTGGTGCGCAGGCCGCCCGAATAGTTAGTCATCCAGGCCGGCAAACCACCCATAGAAATTTCGGCGTTAACATAGGGGCCGGGGCGAGCAATGACATACAGACCCTCTTCCTGAGCCATGGTTAGCAGCAGGTCAAGGTCTTTAATGGTGCCTTTGGAGAAGTCGAAGGGGCCGCCTTCTTTAGATTGGTGTAGGCCCCAGAAGAAGTACAGGGATACGGCGTTGTAACCGTTAGCGCGCATCTTTTGGAATAGATCGCGCCAAGAGTTCACATCCGGGGCGCGCCAGTAGTGGATCTCGCCAGACCACACGTTTAGACGCTGTCCATCAACCATGAAGGAGTTTTTGTCGAAAGTGACTTTGTGAGGTTTACCGTCGTTGCCGGGGAAGGTGATGTCGGCGGTGGCGTATTTGGCGGGCGGAGCCGCGCTTGCGGCTTGGGCTACCGAGATTGGTAGTGCGCCTCCTGCCAGGGCCATGCCAACGACGGCGGCTAACGTAGCCGCACGTTTGGCCAGTTTTCTGGGCATTATCGCTCCTATGCGAAGATCCGGCCGTAGCCGGGGGAGGGTGTTTGTTTAAGAGGGGGAGGGTTTGTTTAAGGGGTGGCAGCGGACATTGCGGTTAATATCCGCTGCCACCCCTTGGGTCAGTTTGTGGTTACTGAGTAGGAACCGAACTGACCTTGGCTGATAGCTGTATTTAGCCCTGTATATGGGGGCGCTATCAGTCCTGACGACGACGACGCAGGGCTAGGCCCCCAGCGCTCATCGCGATAGCTGCCAACGCAAAGGCGCCAGTGGCTACGCCCGTGTGGGCTAGGCCGCCGCGCGGCGAGGCGGTGGTGCGGTTACCAACCACTGGAGTGGTGGCATTGGCAACCGGGGCGGTGGGCTGCAGCTGAGGCTGGCCGGGCACCGTGGGCTTAGCGCTAGGCAGCGCACTGGGCTTGCCGCTACCAGGTGCGGTGGGCATCGCGCTGGTGGGGGCAGGGGCCGAGGTGGGCTGAGCGGTGGGTTCAACTGCCGGGTTGCTGGGCTCGCTGGTCGGGGCCGGAGAAGCTGTAGGCTCGCCAGTCGGCTGGGCCGTGGGCTCGCTGGTCGGAGCCTGGGTTGGCTCGCCAGTCGGCTGGCTGGTTGGGGCCTGAGTCGGCTCGGCCGTGGGGGCCGCAGTGGGCTCAGCGGTAGGTTCGCTGGTTGGAGCCTGGGTTGGCTCGGCCGTGGGCTCAGTGGTCGGGGCCGGGCTGGGCTCAGCGGTGGGCTGGCTGGTGGGATCAGCGGTGGGCTGGGCCGTGGGCGACGCCGTAGGGGCCGGGGAGGCCGTCGGAGCTGGAGTAGCCGTCGCCGTCGGGGCCGGGCTGGGCGAAGCAGACTCAGCCGCGAAGGTAGCCCCCAACGCAATCTCAGCCGCGCCACCATAGTTGTCGCCGTTTTGGCTGCTTAACTGCTCAAAGTAGACGAAGCAACCGTTAGGAACACTGGCCGCCGTAGGCAGCACAGTCTGGGGTGCGTCAGAAGACTTGAAAGTACCCTGGCCAACCAGCGTCCAGTCATCCTTGTTGCCGGTGGGCGAGACATACAGGCGGTAGTCCTTGGCACGCGAGTTAGCGTTGCCCTTACGGCCGGTGTACTCCAAGCCAGCAAACTTACAGGTCTGGCCGGCAGGGGCCTCAATCTTCATGATCACGCCGTGGGGGAAGCCATCGTTACCAGCGCTCCAGCGGGTGTGCCAGAAGGTGTTGGGGTCGCCGTCGAAAGCAGCCGTAACCGGGCCGTTAGGCGGGGTTTCGCCGCTTTCCTCCTGGGAGTCAACCCAGACGGGCTTCACCTTGCCCGTGGCGACGCGGTGCGGCAGCGGCACAGTGCCGCCCGAGATGGTGACCTTAATGGTCACTACCCGCTTGCCCTGGGTGAAGGTCATGTCGTGCTCACCGTTGGTCATGGAGCCGTCAATTAGCAGATCCTGCACGCGGGTGCCGTCCTCGCCAGCGCGAATGTTACCCACAAAAGCGTCACCAATCTTGATGGCGATAAGCTGGCCAGGCTGGAAGCCCGAAGCCTCAATGTGGATGCGCTCGCCCACGGTTAGCGTGGTCTTCTCAATAGTTACCTTGGGGCTAACCGAAGCGTCCCAGGCGGCGGGCAGCTGCGGGGCTGCGGCGTCGTCGGCAACGTGAATAGCAGCGTAGTTAACCTCTTCGCCACCGATTTTTAGCGTGGCCACATAGTCGCCGGCAGTGGCGTACTTGTGCTCACCTAGCAGACGGTAAACCCCCGCTGAGTGGTAGGCGTCGCGCGGGGTGTCAGCGACGACGGCGGCCGTGGTTTCGCTCGAACCGTCACCCCAGTCCACGCTGATGGTGGTGCCAGCGGGCAGGGTCGAGTTAGATACGCCGTCGTCGTCATTGGTGCTGTCGGGGCTAATAGCGTTACCCGCGACCTTCGTGCCGGGGGCCGAGAGGTAACCCAGCGGGAAGGTGACGGAAGTGTTAGTGGGGGCGCTAGTGCCGGGGTTACCGGCCAGCTCCCAATTCCACTTAACCAGCGAGGTGTCATAGAAGTTCTGGCCAGCCACATTCCAGTGGGTGCCCACAATCCCTAGACGCTGGGTGAAGTCGGTGACGTTGCGCTTAGCCTGCGGGGTCCAGCCAATCTCGGCGTGGGAGGCGCCGCGCGGCCAAGCCAGCAGGTCCACCTCAGTGCTGCCGCGCACGGTTTCAGACCAGAGCGGCGCTTCAGGGCCCAAAATGTGTTCGTCACTCAAGCCGGAGATAACCGTCTTGGGGTCCCAGTTGTAGTACTGCGGGGCGTCACAAACCCCAGCGCAAGCCCAGTTCAAACCGATAGGGGTCTTGGGGTTGTACTTCTGGTCAATGTAGGACGAAGCGCCGCGACTCATCACGATCTTGGCGCCCTTGTTCAGGGCCGCGTCCTTAGTGGAGGCGGAGTTACCCACCCAGTACTGCACGGCGTCGCCCGATTTCAGGTCAGTGCCGGCGTACTCATTCCAACCAATGGGGTGCTTGCCCAGGTCGCGCACAATAGTGCCAACCCGGTTAAGGAACTTGTTGTAAACCGCAGTGCCGTAACGCGAGGTCATCGAGTGCGGCTCGTCGCCGCCCACGTGCAGGTAGGCGCCGGGGGTGATGTCCGCCAACTGGCCCAGCACGTGCTTTACGAAGGTAAAGGACACTTCAGAGTTGGGGTCCAGGTAGGAGTAGCCAACCGCGCCGGTGCCGTTAGCGGGGGCGGTTGGTTCAGTGGTGGTGGCCTGGTGGGAGGAGCCGGCCGTGTTCAGCTGTGGGATTGCGTGCAGGGCGGCGTTGGTGTGACCAGGCAGGTCAATTTCGGGCACCAGGGTGATGTGGCGGGCGGCGGCGTAGGCCACAATTTCCTTGTACTGTGCCTGGGTGTAGTAGCCGGTGCGGCCCACCTCATTGGACTTGGCCTTGTCGTGCATGTTCATGGCGGTGCGGCCAGAAACGCCGGTTAGACGGGTGTAGTCAATGGTGTCGCCCTCAGCGCGGCCCTCATTGGTGATCTCGATGCGCCAACCCTGGTCGTCAGCCAGGTGGAAGTGCAGGTAGCTCATCTTTAGCGAGGCCATCTGGTCAAGCACGTGCTTGACTTCGTCTACCGTCAGGAAAGAGCGGGCTGGGTCAAGCATGATGGCCCGGTAGGCGTAGCGCGGGGAGTCTTTAATCTCGACGGCGGGCACCTCCCAGGCCGCATAGACCGGGTACTTGGAGTTGATGAAGCCCGGCAGTAGCTGACGCAGCGTCTGGGTAGCGTTGAAGAAACCGTGGGCGGCGTTAGCTGTGATAGTTACCCCGCTCTTGGTGGAGGTCAGGGCGTAGGCTTCAGTGCCGCTGTGACCGGCAACCGCACCGGTTTTGAAAGTAATGTTGCCGCTGGCCTCGCCAGAGTCAACCACCGGCAGCGGGTAGCCGGTGGATAGGCGGGCCTGGGCAGCAAATAGCTCAGCCGCGTCCTTAGCGTCACCGGGGGCGACTAGTTTAGTGTCTTGGCTGAGCTCAAAAGAGTCCTGGCTGGCAGAGTTGTCTTTTAGCTCTGCCGGTAGGGGCACCAGGCCTAGGCCAGTGTTGGCGGCTGGCTGGCTGGGTTCACTGTTTGCTTGAGGACCATCCCACACTTCAAACTCCCATAGGGACACGCCGTATTTAACTCCACCAAAGGGAGTACGGTCTTCAGCCTGCATACGGACAGCTTTATAGGCGGCGTCGGCACTGACTTTGGTGAGTTTCTGCTCGTCTCGCGCGGCGCCATCGGCGGTGCCACACGTGGGCCTAATGGTATCAGTGGCGCGTTTGAAGGTAGTTCCGTCGGTGGATACCTCTAGGTGGTAGGCGGCCGCGCAAGCCACCTCCCAGTGAATCGCGACGTGGTGGATCTTGGTGGGTTTTGAGAAGGTCAAAGTGACCTGAGCGTCGTCGGCAGTGTTCGAAGACCAACGTGACTGATCGGCTTTGGCGGCACCAACGTTGATTACGCCGTCGTTTACCTTATCCGGCCCCCACTGGCCGGCAACTTCCTGACCGGAAGCGGAAACGGTGGTACCTGCGCTTGCCAGAGCCACATTGCGGCCCTGTGTCGACTCAGCGTTGGCTACGCTCAATGCCGTCGTTGGCAGCAGTGACAATGACAGCGCCGCCACTGCGGGCACTGCCAGCCACCTTTTGAAGTACGCCATCGTATCTCCTTGTGAGAAGGGTTGGGTCAGGGTCAAGTCTAGTCACTGGCAAGGTCGAAAGTGAAAAGTTTTGGAAGAATCTGTTGGTTTTGGTGCAGTGGTGATGCGTTCTGTGGTGCGGCCTCTCGACGACGACGGCGCCGGCCTGGCCGTTAACGTTGCCCCGCGCGTGGTTGGCCCGGTCCTCAACGACGCGCAGCCGGCCGGCTACCGCCCGCAACTTCTCCGGCTACCGCCCGCAACTTCCCTGAGCGGGCCGCTCTGGCGCCGGCGCCAATGCCGCCGCTGCCGGCCGCCGCCGTCCGGGGTTGGCCCGATCACAGCGAAGTAGAGCCAACTAACAGGAATAAGCTGGGACTAAAGTCGGTTCATAGAGGCGTTAGGACTTGCGACGGTAAGCGCACCAGTTGGGCGCCGTCGTCCCCACCATCGATCAGGAGCCGCAAGTGAGCCTCGACGAAACCACCAAGAACTACGACGCCCTAGTTGTCGGCTGGGGCAAAGCCGGCAAAACCATTGCCCAGAAACTAGCCCTACGCGGCCAGAAAGTGGCGCTGGTAGAAGCCAGCCCTGCCATGTACGGCGGCACCTGCATCAACATTGCCTGCGTGCCCACCAAAAAACTAATCGTGGAAGTCGAGCAGGCCCTGGCCGCCAAGGCCCGCGAAGCTGAAGCTAGCTCCGATGCCGCCATCTTCGCTGGCGCCCAAAAGGCCCGCAACGCCCTAATTGAAAAGCTCAACAACGCCAACTACCACATGGTTGCTGACAAGGGCGTAGACATCTACGACGGCACCGGCGAATTCGTAGGCCCCAAGACCGTGCGCGTAAACGGTGAGCAGGGCGCCCAGCTGCTAACCGCCGACACCATCATCATCAACACCGGCGCCCGCCCGGTAGTGCCCCCGATCCCCGGCGTGGACTCCAAGCGCGTCGTTGACTCCACCGGCATCCAGTTCCTACCCACCCTACCCGGCCGCCTGGCGGTAGTTGGTGGCGGCCCCATCGGCCTGGAATACGCCGACATGTTCGCCCAGCTCGGCGTGGAAGTTACGGTAATCGACGCCGCCCCGGTCCCCTTCACCCGTTTCGACGCCGACGTGGCTAGCGTCGCCACCGACATTCTGGCCAAGCACGGGGTGCAGTTCGTAAATGGCGCCAAGGTGGCCTCCTTCGTAGAAAGCGGCGACGGCGTCGTCGTTAACTACAGCCTGACCACCTCCGCAGGCGAGGCGGAAAACCAAGAGCTAGCCGTGGACTATGTGCTGCTGGCAATCGGCCGCCGCCCCGCCACCGACGGGCTAGGCCTGGAAACTGCCGGAATCGCTACCGGCGCTCGCGGCGAAGTGGTTGTGGACGAGTTCTGCCGCACCAATGTGCCCGGTGTGTTTGCTGTTGGTGACGTTAACGGTGGCCCGCAGTTCACCTACATTTCTTTCGACGACCACCGCGTGGTGATGGACCAGCTGGTGGGCTCCGGTAAGCGCTCCACCGCCGGGCGCATCATCCCCACCTCCACCTTCATCAACCCGCCGCTGTCGACCGTGGGTCTAGGTGAGCAGGCCGCCCGCGAGGCCGGCTATGAGGTGCGCGTGGCCTCCAAGCCCGTGGCCGCTATTGCCGCCATGCCGCGTCCCAAGATTGTGGGTAACCCCGACGGCGTCATTAAGTTCGTGATCGACGCCGCCACCGACCGCATCCTGGGCGCCTCGTTGCTGGTGATCGACTCCCAGGAGCTGATCAACCTGGTGGCGCTGGCTATCAAGCAGGGCCTGACCGCCGCAGACCTGGCCGGCGCGATCTACACCCACCCCAGCTCCAGCGAAGCCTTCAACGAGGTTTTGGCCTGAGTTTTGGCGGGCAGCGCCCCGACGCGTATAGGTAGCGCCCCTAGTGCGTGGGGCCTGATGGCCTGCCTAGCGTGTGCTCCTACCTGACGCGCGGGGCGCCACCCTGCCTAGCGCGGGGCGCTGCCCCGAAAGCGCTATGGCGCTGATATAGCGCTAGCTGCCCTGGCTGCGGTTGTGGCGGCCGACGGTTGTAATCGCCGGCGGTCGCGAACCGGGCCAGGGCAGTTTTTTGTCTTTGTGCGGATTGTTGCTGCTCACCCCGGCCTGTTGTGGGCCGGCAGATTTAGCTGGCTTTGTGCGGATTTTGCGTGCGAGCTGGGGGAGCGCACGGCTATACCAGCTGGGAGGGTGCGCGGCTACAAAAGCACAGTTGCTCACTCGGGACTTTGGGACCTGTATAAAGCGCTACCACAAGATAATGTTGTCTCTTGCAAACCTAAGCACAACATGTAGTGGCCGCGCCGTTATTCTCCCCATTTCCCGCGTGACCTCATTGTGCGTCTTTTTCGTGAAAGGACTGCCAGATGGACCCGCGTTCTGACTCTGCTAAAGCCGCAACCAACCACGGCGCCGCAGCAATGACTGCTGGGCAGCACTACGACGTCGACGCTATTGCCACTATCAACGAGTACCTAGACCGCAGCGACTGGCGCGTGAACGCCAACGCCAACCAGGGCTACTCGCTGGGCGGCCTGATCCTCAACTCCGCCGGCAAAATGGTGGCCAACTACTGGCTTGAGCACGTCTACACCCCGGCCATTGGCACCCCTCACCGTGAAGGCGACTACCACATCCACGACCTGGACATGTTCGCCGGCTACTGCGCGGGCTGGAGCCTAAAGCGCCTGCTCCAGGAGGGTTTCAACGGGGTGAGTGGGTCTATCGCTTCAGCCCCGCCCAAGCACTTCTCCTCAGCATGCGGGCAGATCGTTAACTTCCTGGGCACACTGCAAAACGAATGGGCCGGCGCGCAGGCCTTCAGCTCTTTTGACACCTACATGGCGCCTTTCGTGCGCAAGGACAACATGAGCTATGACCAGATCGTTCAGTGTATGCAGGAGCTCATCTACAACCTGAACGTGCCCAGCCGCTGGGGTAGCCAGTGCCCCTTCACCAACCTGACTTTCGACTGGACCTGCCCAGACGACCTGCGCGACGAGTACCCGCTAATCGGTGACGAACTCATGGACTTCACCTACGGCGACTTGCAGCCTGAAATGGACGTCATCAACAAGGCTTTCATTGAGGTTATGACTGCCGGTGACGCCGACGGGCGCGTATTTACCTTCCCGATCCCCACCTACAACATCACCCCTGATTTTGAGTGGGAGGGCGAGAACGTAGACGCCCTGTTCAACATGACCGCCAAGTACGGCCTGCCCTACTTCCAAAACTTCATTAACTCTGACCTGGACCCGCACATGATCCGTTCCATGTGCTGCCGCCTCCAACTGGACCTGCGTGAGCTGCTAAAACGTGGCAACGGCCTGTTTGGCTCAGCTGAGCTGACCGGCTCTATTGGGGTGGTTACCCTGAACATGGCGCGCCTGGGTTACCTGTTTAAGGGCGACGAGGCGGCGCTGATCGCCCGCATGGATGAGTTGATCGACCTGGCCAGCCAGTCCCTGGAGATTAAGCGCGCCACCATCCAGTACCACATGGATCACGGCTTGTTCCCCTACTCCAAGCGCTACCTGGGTAGCTTGGACAACCACTTCTCCACCATTGGCGTTAACGGCATGAACGAGATGGTGCGTAACTTCTCCGACGACGCCTATGACCTAACCGACCCGCGTGGCTTTGAGATGTGCGTGCGCGTCTTAGACCACGTGCGTGAACGCATGGTGCAGTTGCAGGAGGCCACCGGTCACCTCTACAACCTGGAGGCCACCCCGGCTGAAGGTACCACTTACCGTTTCGCTAAAGAGGACCGCAAGCGTTTCCCCGGCATTATCCAGGCTGGGACTGAGGCTGAGCCCTATTACACCAACTCCTCGCAGCTGCCTGTGGGCTACACCGATGACCCCTTCCAGGCTTTGGAAGATCAGGAAGTGTTGCAGGGCAAGTACACCGGCGGTACGGTGCTGCACCTGTACATGGGGGAGCGGGTTTCTTCCGGCAAGGCTTGTAAAGAACTGGTGCGTCGTTCACTGACTGCTTTCAAGCTGCCTTACATCACTATCACGCCCACCTTCTCTATTTGCCCGGTGCACGGTTACCTGGCTGGCGAGCACTTCACTTGTGAGCGTTGCGCCGCCGCCCACCCTGAGCGTGAGCCCCAGGCTTGCGAGGTGTGGACCCGCGTAATGGGTTACTTCCGTCCGGTGCAGTCTTTCAACATTGGTAAAAAGGGCGAGTACCACGAGCGGCAGATGTTCGATGAGTCTAGCGCCGCTGGTCACGGCCAGTTACGTAGTGCTTTTGAGTTCGACGACGCCGGCGTGCGCACCCGCGAGGTAGTCACCTCCGAGATTTATGCCTGACGCAGCCGACTTACAGATACCTGACGCAGCCGACTTACAGATAGCCGGGCTGGTACCCCTATCCACGGTGGACTGGCCCGGCAAACTGGCTGCCAGCATCTTTTTGCAGGGCTGCCCCTGGCGCTGCGTGTACTGCCAAAACCACGAAATTTTAGATCCCCGCACCCCGGGGAGCGTGCCCTGGTCGCAGGTGGTGGAGTTGCTGCAACGCCGACGCGGTCTGCTGGACGGCCTGGTTTTTTCCGGCGGCGAGGCCACCCGCCAGCCCGGTCTGCTTAGCGCCGCCCAGGAGGTTAAGGCCCTGGGCTTTGCGGTGGGGCTGCACACTGCCGGTATTTATCCGGGTAATTTGGCCCGCTTACTTGCCGCCGACGCCGTCGACTGGGTGGGCCTGGACATTAAGGCCCTGCCTGGCCCGGACTATCAGCAGGTGGTGGCGCGCGGCGGCGGGGGAGAAAAGGCCTGGCACGCCCTGGAGCTGGTACTCAATGCGGGGGTGGATTACGAGGTGCGCCTGACGGTGTATCCCGGTTACCCCGGCGGGGTTGAGGGTGCGTTTAGGGTTGCTGCTTCTCTTCACGACGCCGGCGTGGCCAGTTTGGCCTTGCAAGTAGCGCGTAGTTTGGGGGCGCCTGAGGGTTTTGTGGCCGACGGCGACAACTGGGCCGTGCAGGTGGAGCAGTTGGAGGCGCGTATTAGGCAGCTGGGCTTCGCTAGCTTCCTGCGCCGCTAAGCGCGCTGTTACCTAAGCGCGCTTTGCGCCATATGAGACCTGCCGAAACTAAATGTGTTGTGGTGCACGTGTTTTCGGGTTGACGGCGCGGGGCCAGGTAGGGCTAAGATAGTTCCCGCTGCCGCAAAGGGCTGGTTCCTTGAACTGGTTCTGATGGTAGCAAGGGATCTTTTCTTTCAAGGATTTCTAGTGTTGCGGTCTGGTTCACAGTGAATCGGGTTGACAGGTTAGAAATCTTGGTTGTAAGATTCTCTGGTGCTTTGAGGGAAGCGCGCGGACCGGTTTGGTTTGTGGGTTTTTCTTGTGAGTGCGTTGTTTGAGAACTCGATAGTGTGTCAAGTTTTTTATGTCTTGAATTCTTCTCCAACGAATGTGTTGTTTGTTGGGGGGTTTTTCTTGTTGATTTCTTTGTCAACTATTATTTTTTTTGAGCTAGTTGTTTTCTGGTTCTTCATGTTTTTTTTTGGAGAGTTTGATCCTGGCTCAGGACGAACGCTGGCGGCGTGCTTAACACATGCAAGTCGAACGAAAATACCAAGCTTGCTTGGTTGATTAGTGGCGAACGGGTGAGTAACACGTGAGTAACCTGCCCCTTACTTTCTGGATAACTGCTCGAAAGGGTAGCTAATACGGGATATTCTGGCCTTCCTGCATGGGTTGGTTTGGAAAGGTTTTTTTCTGGTGAGGGATGGGCTCGCGGCCTATCAGCTTGTTGGTGGGGTGATGGCCTACCAAGGCTTTGACGGGTAGCCGGCCTGAGAGGGTGACCGGTCACATTGGGACTGAGATACGGCCCAGACTCCTACGGGAGGCAGCAGTGGGGAATATTGCACAATGGGCGCAAGCCTGATGCAGCGACGCCGCGTGAGGGATGAAGGCCTTCGGGTTGTAAACCTCTTTCGTCAGGGAACAAGGCACCGCTTTTTTGGTGGTGTTGAGGGTACCTGGATAAGAAGCGCCGGCTAACTACGTGCCAGCAGCCGCGGTAATACGTAGGGCGCGAGCGTT
>ENA-OWND01001329-OWND01001329.1-metagenome-genome-assembly--contig:-NODE-1329-length-15257-cov-7.931917_pt1 | contig 15257 bp, 13 predicted proteins | sample MGYA00245342_ERZ651119 | MGnify/ENA primary metagenome ERZ651119 (study PRJEB26857, sample SAMEA4031756) | metagenome | biome: human; feature: oral; material: saliva | place: Philippines | collected 2014...
ATTACCTTGACGTAGCCCGCTACGCCCGCGGTAACAAGACTGCTAATCTGCTCAATAATCAGACGAAATCACTTAGGAATCTATTGACCGTTTTGGGGTTATCACGTTCCGCTTCTCTCTGTGAAAACAAAACATTACTGCAATGCCACAAAATAACCAATCGCAACAGGCGGAACGTGATAAATCACGCCCCTACGGCTCATGCTATGTTATTTCCAAGTAGGCGCAAAAAAGTCTATCGCGAAAAACTTATCCCGAACTGATTTAACCCAAAACGATAAATCGATATGGCTTACATCATTTCATTCAATGCCTCATAAATTCGTTGAACCGGAAAGCCGACAACATTAAAGAAACTACCCTTTATTTCTATAACAGCAATATATCCAATCCATTCCTGAATACCGTAGGCACCGGCTTTGTCGAAAGGCTTATATGTTGTGATGTAATACTCTATCTCTTCGTCCGTAAGCCTTTTAAACGTAACATCTGTTGTTACAGAAAAATGTTTTTCCTTAGTGGCACTTTTCAGGTAACAGCCGGTAATGACCTGATGTGTTTTTCCCGACAATGCCTGGAGCATTCTCTTTGCGTCTTTCGCATCTTTCGGCTTACCCATAACCTCATCGCCAAGCACAACAATAGTATCTGCCGTTATAAGGATCTCGTCGTCAGCGACATTGTAAGCAAGCGCTTTCTTCAAAGAAATGAATTCTGCTATATCTTTTGTAGATAAGTTCGATGGATAACTCTCGTCTATATCTTTTATCACACGAACCTCGAAATCAATATTCAATCCTTCAAGCAATTCTTTACGACGAGGCGAATTACTTGCTAATATAATCTTTTTCTGCATTGTCTTCAAAACACACTATATTACCAACCGAATGCTTTTGCTGTACTCATCCATTTACCCTGGGCACGCAACACTTGTTCGATAACGTCACGGGCACAGCCTTTGCCACCATCTTTATGACTTACATATAGTGAAATATCCTTTATCTCCGGACAAGCATCTTTCGGGCAAACAGGACAGCCCACACGTTTCATTATCTCGTAATCAGGTATATCATCGCCCATATACATCACCTCATCATCTCTCAATCCATATTTTTCAATGAATTCATCGTATGTTTTTATCTTAACCGCACAACCCATATAGACATCGACCAATCCAAGTGATTTATACCTTACTTCAACAGCCTCCGTCCTGCCACCGGTAATTATGGCAATACGCAAATCTGATTTCTGCGCCAGTTGTATGGCATAACCGTCTTTAATATTTGCAGTACGTAAAGGTTCACCATCATGTGACATGGATACAGTCTCACATGACAGCACTCCGTCAATATCAAACACGATAGCCTTTATTTTCATTAAGTTGTAATTAATCATATTTCGACCTATAAATTGATAATCAATCTATTATCATTACGTTATCCCACTTAAGATTGTCTTCATCCTGAGGCTGTCGCGGTGTTGCCTTATGCCCTATTCCAACAACACATAGAACTTCAAGATTATCAGGTATGTCAAGCACGCCGTGGATGACCGTCTGAGCCGTTGTCCCATCATTCAGCCCTCTTCCTCTCATCTGAACCCAACAGCCACCAAGACCGAGGTCTTCTGCTTGAAGAAGCATTGAATAAGCTGCTATTGAACAGTCTTCTATCCAGCAGTCATTTTCTGTAGGATCACCCATAACAACAATACATAGTGGAGCTCCATTTAAGAACTGCGAGCCAGTCTCCTTGGCATCTGAAATCTTCTCTATATCCGTTTTATTGTCAACTACGGCAAACTGCCACGCACGCCGTCCTTTACTTGTAGGCGACATCAGTGCAGCACGCAGTATCAATTGAACATAATCCGGAGCAATCTCCTCGTCAGTAAACTTGCGGTGAGAACGGCGATTATGAATTAATTCTTTGAAATCCATACATTAATTTTAACCCAAATCGGTCATTAGACCGCATTTGCTTAGAGGTGTTATTACCGTCATACTTCCTTACTGCTTTACTCCGCTTGCCGACATCTGAGCTGCCTTACATCTAAACATAGCCCGCTACGCATTCGATGAAACGTCTGCACATCTGTTCAACAATCGAACAAAATCAGCCAAGGATTTCTAATGACCGATTGGGGGTTAATGCAAAGTTAATCAAAAAAATCAATTATGCAAAATACGACCTCAGATTTAGAGACTCAAGTGTTAAGAAAATATAACTGTCATACAGATTCCTTTTTTCTCTGACCAAAAAATTGTACTTTTGCATTCGCTTTTTAAAAAGGCACTAATGATGGTCCGGTAGCTCAGTTGGATTAGAGCAACAGCCTTCTAAGCTGTGGGTCTTGGGTTCGAACCCCAACCGGATCACTTTAACCCAAAACGGTCAATAGACCGCGGTGCCTTTTTATTATCAAAGAAAATGAGCTTTCCTACTTCTTTCTTCTTTTGCCCGCTTGTGTGGGGCATATTAGCATACTTATTACCTTGACGTAGCCCGCTACGTCCACGGCAACAAGTCTGGCAATCTGCTCAACAATCAGACAAAATCAGGCAAGGAATCTATTTATCTATTTGGGGTAAATAGGTGTCTGAACGGTGTGGGAATCGGCGTCTCGAACTCCATTGGCTGTCGTGTTACAGGATGATAGAAACACAGCATAAAGGCGTGCAGGCACAGACGGTGCAGAGGATCATGACCGTTACCGTACTTCACATCGCCACAAACAGGATGTCCCATATCTGCAGAGTGAACACGTATTTGATTCTTACGACCAGTTTCCAGGCGATACTCCACAAGCGAATAGTCAGTACGCCGCTCAAGAGTAGCGAAGTGTGTAACTGCATATTTTCCGCCATTATCAGTTGCACTCGAATACGTCACGTAAGCCTTGTTGTCCTTAAGCCAGTTGGCGATGGTTCCCTGCTCTTCCTCCATCTCGCCACTGACAACAGCAACGTAACGACGGTCGAAGACGATGTCATGCCAGTTATGTTCAAGAATCTGCTCCGTCTCAATATCCTTTGCGTAAATCATCAAACCACTGGTGTCGCGATCGAGCCTGTGAACAACATGGGCACGGCAAGCCTGACGCGTCTTATTGAAATAATCATCGAGTACAGACTTTACGTTAAGCGACTTTGAACCGGCTGCCATTGAGAGAATCCCAATATTCTTCTCTATAACGACAATCCACTTGTCCTCATAAAGAATTTTTACGTAACGGCTCTTGAACTTATCGTTTTGCTTCGACTTGCTGATAGCAATATGATCACCACGATGAAGCTGATAGTCAAACTGAGTTACCACTTTACTGTTCACCCTCACTCCACGACCTGTCAGTGTTGCCTTTATCTTGTTCTTACTACCTTTTACATTTTTGAGCAGCCACTCTAAAAGCGAGTTCTCATCACGAACCTCATAACGGTCGTATTCATGCAATTTTGGATTGTATCGCATAGTTTATATTGATTTTGAATGCAAAGGTACGAAAAATAGATGAAAGTAAATATGTTTGAGGTTTAAAGTTGAATGCTTAGAATTGAAAGTTCTATAAATTTGCGCGTTTGTGGAAAAAAAGTCGTAACTTTGCACTCAAATAGACACATATTGTTGTTCTGGATACAAAATTATCACTTAAAAGACATGATCACAGTAACAAATCTTGCAATTCAGTTTGGTAAACGCGTACTCTACAAGGATGTAAACCTCAAGTTTACTCACGGTAACATCTATGGTATCATAGGAGCAAACGGTGCTGGAAAGTCTACTCTCTTAAAAGCTATAAGTGGCGAACTTGAGCCAAACAAGGGAACGGTAGAGATGGCACCTGGCGAGCGTATGTCAATTCTGGAGCAGGACCACTTCAAATATGACGCCTTCAACGTAATGAACACAGTAATCATGGGGCATCAGCCTCTGTGGGAGAACATTAAGGCAAAAGAGGCTCTATATTGTAAAGAAGATTTCAGCGACGAGGATGGGATTCTCGTAGCTGAACTGGAAGAGAAATATGCGGAGATGGGCGGATGGACAGCTGAGAGTGATGCCGCACAGCTGTTGCAACATCTTGGAATTCCGGAAACACTGCACCAAAAGCAAATGTCTGAACTTTCAAATACGGAGAAAGTGCGAGTGATGCTGGCAAAGGCTCTATTCGGAAATCCTGACAACCTCCTACTCGACGAGCCTACCAACGACCTTGACCTTGACACAGTACAGTGGCTTGAGGAATATCTATCGAATGTTGAACAGACTGTGCTTGTAGTAAGCCACGACCGACACTTCCTCGATTCTGTATCTACGCAGACGGTCGACATTGACTTTGGAAAGGTAACAGTATTCGCCGGGAATTACTCTTTCTGGTATCAGTCAAGTCAGCTTGCCCTACGACAGGCGCAGAACCAAAAGGCTAAGGCAGAAGAAAAGAAGAAGGAACTTGAAGAGTTTATACGTCGCTTCTCTGCCAACGTTGCAAAATCAAAGCAGACAACATCACGAAAGAAAATGCTCGAGAAGCTCAATGTCGACGAGATTCAGCCTTCAACACGTAAGTATCCTGGCATTATATTCTCAATGGAGCGTGAGCCTGGCAACCAGATTCTTGAGGTAGAAGGTCTTAAGGCTGTAGAAGCCGACGGAACGGTATTGTTCGACAATGTCAGCTTCCAGATAGAAAAAGGTCAGAAGACAGTATTCCTATCACGTAACCCTAAAGCCATGACTGCCCTGTTTGAGATTATAAACGGCAACAGAGAGGCTGACGCAGGAACATACAAGTGGGGAATTACGATTACAACCGCATACCTGCCACTCGACAACACTGAGTTTTTCGAGTCCGACCTCAACCTCGTTGACTGGCTGTCACAATTTGGTACAGGCAATGAAGTGATGATGAAGGGATTCCTCGGACGAATGTTGTTTCGTCAGGAAGAAGTGGAGAAAAAGGTACGAGTACTGTCAGGAGGAGAGAAGATGCGATGCATGATTGCACGTATGCAGCTGAAGAATGCAAACTGTCTGATTCTCGATACTCCAACCAACCATCTTGACCTCGAATCAATTCAGGCTTTCAACAATAACCTCGTAGGATTCAAAGGCAATATTCTATTTGCTTCACACGACCACGAGTTCATACAGACCGTTGCTGACCGTATAATCGAACTCACACCAAATGGAATCATTGATAAACTAATGGATTACGATGATTACATATACGATGAGAGTATAAAGGAGCAGAAAGAAAAAATGTACAACTAAAATACTCTTAATAAAGTAATACAAGCCTCCCCAACAAAGGGAGGTTTTTTGCAGACTACTATTTTGGCATGATGTTTGTACAGAGCAGAGATAGAATAAATAACAATAAAGTAATGAAGAAAAATGATATAAACTCTAACGAAGAGAATATAGATAAAGAGTCTCAAGATACTAACACTGAAGCAACTGCAGAACAGACACCTGATGCGGAGGAAACAGCTACCGAGGAGAAAGATCCGCTTGATGTGGCGCTGGCAGAGATTGAAGAACTCAAGAAACAGGCTCTATACAAGGCAGCCGAATTTGAGAATTTCCGCAAACGCACAATAACAGAGAAAACAGAGCTTATCCTCAACGGTGGACAGAATGTCATTAAAGCCATTCTGCCTATTCTTGATGATATGGAGCGTGCCATTGAAAACGCTTCAAAAGCAGATAGTATAGAAACACTTGAAGAAGGTTGGGAACTCATCGTTAAGAAGTTGAATAAAACCCTTGAAGGAATGGGTGTTCATAAGATTAACACACAGGATGCTGATTTTAATACCGACTTCCATGAGGCAGTAGCATTAGTACCAGGAATGGGCGACGATAAAAAAGGCAAAATCATTGATTGCGTCCAGACAGGTTACACTCTGAATGATAAAGTGATTCGACATGCCAAAGTGGCAGTAGGGCAATAAAAATGAGGACACACAGTTTTTATCATGGCAAAAAGAGATTATTATGAAGTACTCGGCGTCGACAAGAAAGCCAGCGCTGCAGACATAAAGAAAGCATACCGCAAAATTGCTATCAAGTATCACCCTGACCGTCAGGGTGACAAGAGTGACGCAGCAAAGAAAGAAGCTGAAGAGAAATTCAAGGAAGCCGCTGAAGCATACAGTGTCCTCAGTGACGAGACAAAACGTCAGCAATACGACCAGTTCGGATTCAACGGACCTAATATGGGTGATGGAGGCTTCGGTGGAGGCTTTAGCGACTTCGATATAAACGACATACTGAATAGCGTGTTCGGTAACAGAGGTTTCAGCGGATTCTCTGATATCTTCGGTGGAGGTGGTTCGCGCTCACATGGTTCAAGAATATATAAAGGTGCTGACCTGCGATTGAAAGTACATCTTACTTTAGAAGAAGTAAATACCGGTGTAACAAAAAAATTCAAAGTACGCAAGGATGTTCCATGCCCCGACTGCAAGGGAAGTGGCAGCGCCGACGGATCAGGCTCAGAGACCTGTTCACAGTGTAACGGATCAGGAGTCGTTTATCGTACACAGCGTTCCATGTTTGGCATGATGCAAACACAAAGCGAATGTCCTACATGCGGTGGTGAAGGTCAAATCATAAAGAACAAATGTAAGCGCTGTCAAGGTACTGGTGTTATCAAAGACAACGATATTGTTGAGATAAATATCCCTGCCGGTGTTGCTGACGGAATGATGCTCACAGCACAAGGTAAGGGTAACGCAGGTCCACGCAATGGTGTGGCTGGAGATATTCAAGTTTATATAGAAGTTGAAGACCACCATACATTCATCCGCGATGGGCAGGATATTATCTATAACCTACTCCTCGACTTCCCTACTGCTGCATTAGGTGGTGAAGTGGAAATTCCTACACTTGGCGGAACAAAGTTCAAGATTAAAATAGAACCCGGCACACAACCTGGAAAGACCCTGCGACTTAGAGCAAAGGGATTGCCTGCTGTTCACGGCTATGGTAGCGTACGTGGCGATCTGCTTGTAAACGTTAGCGTATTCGTACCAAAGGAACTTACAAAGGACGAAAAGCAAACCATAGAACAGTTGCGTGGCAACGAAAATCTAAAGGGTGATAAGGAAACGAAGAAATTTATCTTCGACCGTTTCAGAAGATATTTCTAAAACAATGAATTACGAGGAAACGATTAACTATCTATATAATGCTGCGCCTGCCTTTGAAAAGGTGGGCGCTGGCGCTTATAAGGAGGGATTGAGCAATACTCATATTCTTGATAAGCATTTTAATCATCCGCATAAGCAGTTCAAGACAATACACATTGCAGGTACTAATGGTAAAGGAAGTTGTTCGCATACTTTAGCTGCGATACTGCAAAGCCAAGGCTACAAAGTAGGACTATACACTTCTCCGCATTTAGTTGACTTCCGTGAAAGGATTCGAGTAAACAGAGAATGTATTTCAGAAGAACGTGTAATACGATTTGTAGAAAAGGAAAAGAGTTTCTTCGAACCTCTGCAACCAAGTTTTTTTGAACTCACAACGGCATTGGCTTTTCTGTATTTTGCAGAGCAGAACGTTGACATTGCAGTAATAGAAGTTGGACTGGGCGGTCGATTGGACTGCACAAATATAATCACCCCTATTCTATCTGTCATAACAAACATCAGTTTCGACCATACACAGTTTTTAGGCAACACACTCGCAAAGATTGCCAGAGAAAAAGCAGGTATAATAAAGAATGGTGTGCCGGTGCTTGTCGGAGAAACCTGCGAAGAGACTCGTCCCGTCTTTGAACAAGTAGCACGAGAGCACGACGCCACTCTATATTATGCAGAAGATAACATTATTGAAGGCGACTACGAGTTCGAGCTGAAAGGAGCATATCAAGAAAAGAATAAGAATACAATTCTGAATATAGTCCGTTTACTACGCAACCAGATAGATATAAGCAACGATGCCGTAATAAATGGAATGAAAAATGTATGTGAGCTGACCGGTCTTATGGGACGCTGGCAGACAATAAGCAATACCCCGCTTACAATCTGCGACACAGGACATAACCTCGCCGGATGGAAATATCTGCATAAACAAATAAAAGAGACTTATGAAGCCATTAGAAGCAAAACAGTAAATACCTCAATGTTAAGGATTGTATTTGGTATGGTTGATGATAAGGATATTGAAGCAGTAATGGAACTACTCCCAAAGAATGCTACATACTATTATTGTCAGGCATCAACACACAGAGCCATCCCTTCAACAAGAATTAATGGAATAGCCCTAAATCTTAACATATCAGGTCAAGCATTCAGTACCGTTGAAGAGGCATATAATGCAGTCAGAAAAGATGCGATGAAAGATGACTTCATATTCATAGGAGGAAGCAGTTATGTTGTTGCCGACCTCTTTACATACCTTAAAAAACATACATAATAAGCGAATTAATATTGTCTGAGCTATATTCTTTTTAAAAGTCTACTATCACAAATATAGTCTGATAGAAGCAGAAATCCAAGCGAGGATTCTTATTCTTATTATCGTCATACCGACCCCCGACTTAGACATCCATATTAATCAAAAAAGGTTGGATATCTCACGACAACCAACCTTCAAAAACAAACTACTTAAAAACTAATCTACTAAAACAAATCAAAAATATCTTATTCGTCACGAATATTTTCAATCATAGAAAGCATATATAGCTTATTTGTCAACAAATTTAACCTTTTATTTTTATATTGCCAAATTTTTCTTCTTTTTTTATACATTTATTGTCTTAATACCTCAAAAAAGATCCATTTGAATAAATAAGCGGAAAAATCATAATGACTTTCCCGCTTTTGAATATTAATGATCTTTTGAAGTTTTACCGAACAGCAATAATTTAAATACTATACTTATGCTATTACATCATTCCTCCCATACCTGGTGTACCACCCATTGGCGCCTCAGGCATTGGTTCCAGATTATCAACGATCAGACATTCTGTTGTCAAGAACATGCCTGCAATTGACGCTGCATTCTCAAGTGCAACACGAGCAACCTTAGCAGGGTCAACGATGCCTGCCTTTCGGAGATCCTCATACTGGTCGGTGCGGGCATTATAGCCATAGTCACCTTCGCCTTCGCGAACCTTCTGCACCACTACTGCCCCTTCACCACCTGCATTGATTACAATCTGACGTAGAGGTTCTTCTATAGCACGCTCAATGATGCGGATTCCTGTCTGTTCGTCCTGATTATCACCATTGAGATTACTAAGAGTATTAAGAGCACGGATATATGTAGTGCCACCACCGGCAACTACACCCTCCTCTATCGCGGCACGGGTAGCACATAGAGCATCGTCAACACGATCTTTCTTCTCCTTCATCTCTACTTCAGAGTTTGCACCTACATAGAGCACAGCTACGCCACCAGACAGTTTTGCAAGACGTTCTTGCAGCTTCTCTTTGTCATAAGACGATGTCGTGTTTTGGATCTCATTCTTGATTTGAGTGACACGAGCCGCAATAAGTTCTTTGTCGCCAGAACCATCAACGATAGTAGTGTTATCCTTGCTTACAACAACCTTCTCACATGAACCAAGCATTTCAATAGTTGCCTGTTCAAGTTTTATACCTTTTTCTTCACTGATGACAATGCCGCCGGTAAGTGTCGCAATATCCTCAAGCATAGCTTTACGGCGATCTCCGAAACCAGGAGCCTTGACAGCACATATCTTCAGTCCTGCACGCAGACGGTTCACGACAAGTGTTGTCAGAGCCTCAGAATCAACGTCTTCTGCTATGATAAGTATTGGACGTCCGCTCTCTGCTGCTGGCTGCAAGACTGGAAGAAGATCCTTTATGTTTGATATCTTCTTGTCGTAGATGAGGATGTATGGGTTATCCATTACACATTCCATCTTGTCGGTATCGGTAACGAAATATCCAGACAGATAGCCACGGTCGAATTGCATACCCTCAACAACACCAATATAGGTCTCACGGCTCTTGCTTTCCTCAATGGTTATTACACCATCTTTTGATACCTTACGCATTGCATCGGCAAGGAGTTTACCAATTTCCGGGTCGTTGTTGGCACTTACAGTCGCCACCTGTTCTATTTTATCATAGTTGTCACCCACCTGCTCTGCATTATCCTGAATATATCCAACAACTGTCTTTACAGCCTTGTCGATACCACGCTTCAAGTCCATTGGGTTTGCACCTGCTGTGACGTTCCTCAAACCTTCTGTTACTATCGCCTGAGTAAGAATAGTAGCCGTGGTAGTTCCATCACCGGCATCATCACCTGTCTTGCTGGCAACGCTTTTTACAAGCTGAGCGCCTGTATTCTCAAACCGATCTTTAAGTTCTATCTCCTTGGCTACGGTAACACCATCCTTAGTAATCTGTGGAGCACCAAACTTCTTTTCAATCACCACATTACGACCTTTAGGACCGAGTGTCACCTTAACAGCATTTGCGAGTTGGTCCACTCCACGCTTCAAGAGATCGCGTGCATCAACATCAAATTTAATATCTTTTGCCATGATTTCTTATTTTATTTAATGTGTTTACTATGTTTATCCCTAATTATATCTATAATGAAAAGTAAACGATTATCCTACAACAGCAAGGACATCGCTCTGGCGCATAATAAGATATGTCTCACCATCGATGTCGACTTCAGTACCTGAATATTTTCCATAGAGGACAACATCACCTACTTTAAGTATCATGTCCTCATCTTTTGTTCCGTTGCCTACTGCCAATACTTCACCCTTTAGAGGCTTTTCCTTTGCTGTATCCGGAATAATTATTCCACCGATTTTTTCTTCTGCCGCTGCCGGTTTTACAAGCACGCGGTCTGCTAATGGTTTAATGTTCATAACAATATATTTTTAGTTTTTATAATACTTCCGGAAGCAATCATTCAACTTTTATGCCAACATACGTATCTGCCAAAATGACACTAAAAGAAAAAAAACATTATATATTAAGGTACAATAAAAGTTTTTTCGTATATTTGCAAATAAATATTTAAAACAACAATAAGATTAATATCAATATGAAAGATTTCGGCAAGTACGTTTTAGCCACAATCGTTGGTATCTTTGTAACATTCATAATAGGAGCAGTATTGATGCTCATGAGCATAGTTGGACTGGTTGCCTCCGGCGAAGCTACAAAGACCGTTGAAGACAATTCCGTTCTAGTTCTCAACCTTAATGGAGTTGTTGAGGAACAGCAAACATCAAGTCTGCTAAGCATGATAAGTGGTGGGCAGGTAGGTCAGATGGGACTTAACGAAATACTGTCTGCCATAAAAAAAGCAAAAGACAACGACAAGATAAAAGGTATATATATAGAGGCAGGTGCTTTTCAGGCAGGATATTCAACCGCTCTTGAGATTCGCCGTGCCCTACTCGATTTCAAGAAATCCAAGAAATTTATCGTAGCATACGGCGATGAGTATATGCAAGGTGCCTACTACATTGCAAGTGTTGCGGACAAAATGTACATGAATCCAAGTGGATCTGTTGACATACATGGACTGGGTTCACAGTTGATGTTCGTAAAAGATCTATATGCAAAGTTCGGAATTAAGTATCAGATTATAAAGGTGGGCAAATACAAGAGCGCTACAGAGATTTATTCCGAAGAGCGAATGAGCGATGAAAACAGAGAGCAGGTGACTGCTTTCATCACAGGTCTTTGGAATAATATGACAAAATCTATTGGCGAGAGTCGTAAAATCAACGTTGACTCTTTGAATGTATATGCAGACAACCTTACTATAATGATGTCACCTGAAGAAGTCTTAAAGGCAAAACTCGTTGATGGTCTGCTATATACCGATCAGGTGAAAACAGAAGTAAAGAAACTCCTGAAGATTGACGAAGACAAGTCTATATCACAACTTTCTATCTCTGATATGCAAAACGTTCGCGATGCAAAACGCGAAGGAGAAAAGATTGCAGTGTACTACGCATTTGGAGACATTGTAGACACTCCACTTACAGGTATTGCTGATATGGGAAATAGAATGATTGTCGGTTCGGACATGAGTAAGGATCTTGAGGAACTTATGAATGACGACGATGTAAAGGCTGTTGTTCTGCGCGTCAATTCTCCCGGAGGTTCTGCATATGCATCTGAACAAATATGGCATGCAGTCACCAACCTCAAGGCAAAGAAGCCTGTAGTTGTTTCAATGGGCGACTACGCAGCTTCTGGTGGTTATTATATAAGTTGTAATGCCAACTGGATTGTAGCAGAACCAACCACACTGACGGGGTCAATCGGTATCTTCGGTGTCATCCCTGAAGCAAGCGAACTTATGCGCAAAAAGCTTGGGCTACACTTTGACGAGGTGAAGACAAATAAACATACTACGATGATGGCAAGCGTCTTTGGCATGTTGTCACGTCCTTTCGATGCAGAGGAGATAGCTATGATGCAGAATTACATCAACCGTGGCTATTCTCTGTTCCGTAAGCGTGTGGCTGATGGTCGTAAGCAGAGTATTGACCAGATCGAAAAAGTTGCACAAGGACATGTGTGGCTTGGACAGGATGCTCTCAGTATAAAACTTGTTGACCAGCTTGGCAACCTCGATGATGCGATTGCGAAGGCTGCAAAACTGGCAAAAACTGATAAATATTACACGGAGGAATATCCTGAACAGAAGGACCTGATGGAGCAATTACTGTCTGCGGCATCAGAAGCAAAAGGAAACTACCTTGACGAGCAGCTACGCCTGTTACTTGGTGATTGGTATATGCCATTTATTTCAATGAAAGCTGCCACAAGACAGTCGCCAATACAAGCATCTATGCCTTTCGTCATAAATATTAAGTAACTTGAACGGAACTATACTCCATAATGGAAGGTGATTTCATAAAGATAAACGAATGGTTGCTCCCACTGAGCTGGTTATACGGCTTGGGGGTAAAGATACGTAACTGGTGCTTTGACACTGACATACTAAAGCAACATTCGTTTACTATCCCAGTCATTTCGGTGGGCAACATCACTGTTGGCGGATGTGGAAAGACACCTCATGTGGAATATCTCATACAGTTACTTAACCCAAACAGTAAGGTTGCAGTATTATCACGTGGATACAAACGTAAAAGCAAAGGCTACATACTTGCATCTTCCGACACTAAAATGCCACAGATTGGTGATGAGCCATACCAGATGAAAAATAAATTCCCTGATGTACATATTGCAGTAGATGCAGACAGGGTGCATGGCATCAAGCGAATACTGAAAGATGAAAGTACGAATGACACAGACGTGATACTGCTCGATGATGCATACCAACATCGTTATGTGAAACCAGGATTAAACATATTGCTCGTAGACTATCACCGTTTGATAATATATGACAGAATGCTTCCTGCAGGCAGACTACGTGAGCATCATGACGCGAAGGAACGTGCAGATATTGTCATTGTAACGAAATGTCCTGAGTATTTAAAGCCTATGGATTATCGTGTAATAACAAAGGCATTAGAGTTACGACCTTACCAGCAACTTTACTTCACAGGTATCAGCTATGATGAGCTACAGGCTTTCAAAAACGGCAGCTGCAGGCGACGTCTCATATCGATATCACCTGATGAGAACATATTACTAATATCAGGCATTGCATCGCCGGAACAGCTCATTGCAGACATTTCTACCATATGTAAGAATGTCACAACTCTTATATATTCAGATCATCATACATTCAGCAGAAATGACATAGAGACAATTAATCGCACATTCGCAGAGATAAAAGGTTCAAAGATAATTATAACCACAGAGAAAGACGCTGTGCGATTAAGAAGCGTAGAAGGGTTGAGCAAAGAGGTCATAGAATGTCTTTTCGTGCTCCCTATACATATAAAGTTCCTATTAAATCAGCAGGATGACTTTAACGAACGGATATTTAACTACGTTACGAAAAACTCTAAGAATAGAGCACTTGCAAGGAACAGCAAGAAATAGAAACAATACAAACATCATGAATATTTCCGAACTTGGTGAGTTTGGTCTAATTGACCGACTGACAAAAAACCTCCCACCACTCCATCCAACGTCTGTAAAAGGTGTTGGAGACGATTGTGCCGTTATGCACTATCCTGACTCTGAGATACTCGTTACATCTGATATGCTCATGGAAGGAGTACACTTCGATTTGACATATATTGACCTGCAGCACCTTGGATACAAGTCGGCAATGGTCAATATTTCTGATATTTTTGCAATGGGAGGCATACCACGACAGATATTAGTGAACATAGCATTGAGTAAAAGATTCATTGTTGAAGACCTTGAAGAATTTTACTCAGGCTTGCGTATGGCATGCGAGAAATGGGGAGTCGACATCGTTGGTGGAGATACAACATCAAGCTACACAGGACTGGCAATTTCTATAACATGTATTGGCGAAGCTAAAAAGGAAGATATCATATATCGTTCAGGAGCAAAGGACACTGATCTCATTTGTGTAACTGGTGACCTTGGTGCCGCCTATATGGGATTGCAATTGCTGGAACGGGAGAAAACGGTCTATTATCAGCAAGTCGACGAAGCAAGAAAAAAGAATGACGAAAAGGCTCTACAGGAACTCACTGACTTTCAACCGGATTTTGCCGGTAAGGAATACCTTATTCAACGCCAACTGCAAACAGAGGCTCGCGGAGATATCATCCTTAAGTTACGTGAAGCCGGGATACGTCCAACATCAATGATTGATATCTCTGACGGACTGTCTTCGGAAATACACCACATCTGTAAGCAAAGTAATTGTGGCGCAAGAATATACGAGCAGAATATTCCCATAGACTATCAGACTGCAATAATGGCAGAAGAATTGAATATGAATGTCACAACATGTGCTCTTAATGGAGGTGAAGACTATGAATTGCTGTTTACTATTCCTATAGGTGATCATGAGAAAGTGAAGGATATAGAAGGCGTACAGCTCATTGGCCATATAACAAAGCCTGAACTCGGATTAATGCTCGTCTCTCGCGACGGTAAAGAGTTTGAACTATTGGCACAGGGTTGGAATCCAATGACAGAAAAGTAATATCTGTAAAATTTTCTCTAAAGAATTTCTTTGCTTCTACAGGTAAACAGCATGAATCGTGGGGGCGCGATTTATCACGCTCAGTCCAATGTGTTGGTCTTATTTCGTAGCTCTGGAGCGATTATTTGTTTTAACGGAAGGAGGCGGAACGTGATAAATCACGCCCCTTCTATGTTGCAAACCAAATAACTGGCAATC
>ENA-OWND01001336-OWND01001336.1-metagenome-genome-assembly--contig:-NODE-1336-length-15210-cov-9.226988_pt1 | contig 15210 bp, 12 predicted proteins | sample MGYA00245342_ERZ651119 | MGnify/ENA primary metagenome ERZ651119 (study PRJEB26857, sample SAMEA4031756) | metagenome | biome: human; feature: oral; material: saliva | place: Philippines | collected 2014...
GGTGCATCTCGATATTCTCTTTACCTTCAAGGTCGGCTATGGTGCGGGCAACCTTGAGGATTCGGCTGTAGGCACGGGCGGAGAGATTCAACCGCCCCATAGCCGTATGCAAGAGGTTCATTGCTGCCTTGTCAAGTGCGCAATACTGATGAATCATGCGGTCGGTCATCTGGGCGTTGCAGTGTACAAGCTTTGAGTCGTTGAATCGCTCGGTCTGAATTTTGCGGGCTGCAATGACACGATCTTGTATAGCAGATGATGGCTCGCCAGGTTGCATATTGGAGAGATCTTTGAATGGAACCGTACTTATCTCGCAATGGATGTCTATTCAATCCAAGGAAAGATGGACCGCTGATTCTGTTCACTTTTGCATTGCTTCAATCAGTAGCAAAACTAAAAAAATATACATACCACTTTTGTTTTGATTTCTTCTTCCATCTGTTCTTTGTTCTTTGTAGTCCCGTAATATATTGTTTAACACGCTTCTTTTTGGACTCTGTATATTGATTCAATGGTAATACACAGCCTCTAACTTCTTTTATTTTTAACTTAGAGTCAAAAAGTATGAAGAAAAACGCTCTGTAAGTGTAATCATCATCACCAGGGTCAGGCTTATAATACCCCTTTTTTAAGTAATCCACCAATGCATTTTTTCCATATAGGAATGATACCTGGTCTAATTTCACTTCATATTTTTCCCCCTTTTTCGTATTATATATTATGGTTGAGTCGTTTATCGGAATATAAATACTTCCGTATTCATCTGATATATTATTGATATTCTGGCAATATATTTCTATCGGCCAGAGTATCGTAAATGCAAGGAAAATTAAAACTTTTTTCATATCGTAATTATCTAAAGACGGTGCCTGTTGGTGATTCCAAATAATCGTATCCGAATCGTTTCATTACGTTCCACTGTCTTCCAAATATATAATCAGCATTATTGGAGTGACTATGTGGTAGCCCGTTTAAATACGGAATAACATGTCCGAATTCATGGGCAATACTACAGGAACGTTGATTTATATTCCCCAGAGCATTTATGTTAATCCTAATATTATTATTGGTAGATCTTTTATACTCGCCTGATGACATTGGATATAGTGTTTGACCTATATTTCCACTAATTGTTTTTCCTAATGGGTAGAACAAGGATTCTTGTCCGTTATTAAATTCTTTAGCATAATCTATATCAGAGGGAGAGGACCAAGGATCACTATAAAATTGGTTTCCAATATAATAATCATTGGTACTCGTTGTTGCAAGTTCAACCATTTGAGGATTTGTTGCAATAGTATAAAGATCTTGGAGAAAAGCATCTGGAGAATTTGAAGCGACTTGTCTTATGGACTCTGGGATCAAAACTCCATTATTGAATTTCATTGACAAGTTTGTTCCTGGTTGTAGGGCGTTATATATTGCATCAATTGAAGCCATATCAAGAATCGTAATACTATCACCATGCAAATCAATCCTATTAACAGGATTTCCCCCACAATATGAATATGGGCTAAGATGGTAATATTTCTCACACAGTGGGTCTATAGTAGTAAACATCGCTTTTGCGTTCTCACTAATACTGTCCTGACGGAGTACGTTACCTTTAGAGTCATACAATGTTGCAAAGCCATTGCTAAGGTTGAAGTCTGCATATAAGGAGGCTTCGTCAGAATCCAGAATTCCTACACGGTATATGCTTGGTATAGGTTCGTTCTTTGCCTCAAGCATCTTTAAATTGTCCCCGAACATATCGTATGGGTTTTGGGCAGATGCTGTTGTGCATGTGCTAATGAGAAGGATTATCGTAATGATAACTTTTAGTTTTCCTATTGAAATTACTTTTCTCATAATTATTATTATTTCGTTTAAGTTTCGTTTTCAAATATCCTTTAGTGCTTTCTCTACACTCTGCTTGTATTCCTCATCAGTTTTCTGTGAATAGCCAAGTCTATCAAGAGTGTTCATCATACGCTGAAACTCGGCGCAGTTGTAATCAGAATGATGTGTTCGTACTTGTCCCTCTTTGTTTAGATAGTCATAACCTTGGTGATGAACAATTTTCTGAAATCATTTTTTCCTGTAAAATCTTCAAAGTCGTAGCTAAAGGCTTTGTTGCCATTCATTGGACTCGGCTTAGTGAAATACTCAAATAAAGCAAAGTTCGGAGCAGTTTTGTATTGGCGGATATTATTCACCTCTATAAACCGTTTCAAGATATACGCTATGCTGTCAATGTCATGGCAGAACTTCTCGTAATCCATCTTGCCACCAGAATATGCACTCTCAACGATATACTCAGCTCGCTTAAGAGAATAATGTTTCTCATCATTGAGCATCATCTGGAGTTCATTAAGTCCATCGAGAAACGCCTGATCTTTCATCATATATGGAATCGTGTCAAACGATAGTTTCTCCCGACAATCATAATATATGGTGTCGTTGCTCATTGCAGTTATCTTACTTGTAACTAACAGCAAGAGTATTATTAGACTTATAATCTTTTGCATATATAATTACTATTATATTGTTATCTTTCTGCCCAATCACCTCTATCAAGGCTTCGATATCCCACGGCTTCGGCTACGTGGTGCATCTCGATATTCTCTTTACCTTCAAGGTCGGCTATGGTGCGGGCAACCTTCAGGATGCGGCTGTAGGCACGGGCTGACAGGCTCAAACGCTCCATGGCCGCCTGCAGGATGTTCAATGCTTGTTGATCGAGCACGCAGTACTGGTGAATCATGCGGTCGGTCATCTGGGCATTGCAGTGTATCAGCTTGGAGTCCTTGTAGCGCTCCGTCTGTATCCGGCGCGCGGCAATCACACGCTCACGTATTGCAGCCGACGGCTCACCTGGCTGAACCTTCGAAATGTCCTTGAACGGTAGCGCGGAGATTTCACACTGGATATCAATGCGGTCCATCAGCGGTCCGCTGATTTTCGACATGTAGTGATGTCTCTGTCCCGGGGTGCATACGCATTGATGTGTCTTGTCGCCGTGGTAGCCGCAAGGGCATGGATTCATCGATGCGACAAACATGAATGAGGTGGGATAGTCTGTTGTGTATTTGGAACGGGAGATTGTTATATGCCTGTCCTCAAGCGGTTGGCGCAGTAGTTCGAGGGTCGACTTGTTGAACTCCGGTAATTCGTCGAGAAAGAGTACGCCGTTGTGGGCTAATGAAATCTCGCCCGGTGTGGGATTGCTGCCTCCGCCTACTAATGCTACTTCCGATATTGTGTGGTGAGGAGCGCGAAACGGACGCTGTGTGATAAGGGTGGCGTTTTTCTTCATCTTGCCTGCCACACTGTGTATCTGTGTAGTCTCGAGACTCTCTGCCATTGACAATGGAGGGAGTATCGACGGCAGGCGTTTCGCCATCATTGACTTTCCACTGCCCGGAGGACCGACCATTATCAGGTTGTGTCCACCCGCCGCCGCTACCTCCAGCGCCCTGCGCACACTCTCTTGCCCTCTTACGTCGGCGAAGTCGAGGTCGAAATGATATTGTCCTTCATAAAAGAGTTTATGCGTGTCGACCACCGTTGGTGTGAACGCGATGTCGCTGCTGTGGTCGGCTTTCGGCTGTGAGCCCGGATTGTTTGCTGCGTCGTTCTTGCTTTTCTCGAAGTCCCTGCCGTAGAAAGGCTTGTTTGCTCCGACAAGAAATCCAATCACCTCCGACATTGTCTCCATGCCGTAGACCTCGAGTCCGCTCACTACAGCTGCCTCCATGACATTCTCCTTCGGTACGATAACACCGCTGAAATTGTCTTTATGCGCCTTTATTGCAATAGGCAGTGCGCCTTTTATCGGCTGCAGACGACCGTCAAGTCCGAGTTCGCCTACAATCATGTATTTGTCTAACAGGTCGCTTTGTATTGTCCCGTTGGCGGCGAGTATGGCTATTGCCAACGGCAGGTCGAATCCGCTACCTTCTTTTCTTAGATCAGCCGGTGCCATATTCACCGTTATGTCGGCGTGTGGGAAGCGGAATCCGTTGAAGCGCATGGCGGCTGCTATGCGGTCTCAACCTTCACGAACGGCGGTATCGCCAAGACCTGTGAAGTGGTACATGATTCCGTTTGTAATGCTTACTTCAATGGTGACGGTCGTTACCTCCAGTCCATTGACGGCTGCTGAGTAGGTTTTTATTAGCATATGATTATCAGTTCTTAGTTCAAGATACACCCTCCGGCGGTCGTCAGCCGATGTCGTTGTGCGCAGATGTGTGGCAGGTTACGGTGTGTCTTGTTTGAAGCGCTCGCGTATCTCGCTGCTGGTGAGGTCGCGGGCAACAATCTTGCCGTTGCGAATAATGATGTTCGTCGGTATGCTGTAGAGTCCGAGTTGTTGTATGGCTTTGCCTTCAAACATCTTTTCGTCGCAGCTTACGGGTATTTTTATATTCTCTCTGTCAATCCATTTACGACAGTCTTTTGCCGAAGCATCAAGGCAGATGCCAAGGCTCTTCACCTTTCCGTCGCTTAGTCTGTCTATATATTGTAGCGTCGTATAGCTTTCAAACTCCCATGTCGACCACGTATAGATGATTGCGTCACCCTTGCTGAAGTCCTTTTGTGTCATTACGTCGCCTTTGATGGTCTTTACAGAGAATGCCGGCAGATGCTTTCCGACGGTCACTTTTGCGATTCCGTTTACTTGATTGAAAAGGACTTTCAGCCGTCCGTTTTCGGGCTGTGCTTCCATAATCTTGGCAAGTAGCGTTGCAGCGCCGTTGTAGTCGGGTGTTTGGCAGACGATGAAATATCTGCGCACAAGGTATATCGACACTATCGACTGTGGGTGATTGCTGACGAACAGTTGCACGGCGTGCTTTATTTCTTGCGGCGATGCGCTTTCTATCTGCTCGCGGAAACGGTTCATCAGTTTGTTGTCGTCGGTGCCTTTTACCTTTATACCTTTCAGTTTATAAGCGTCGCCTTCGAGGTTTACCGACTTGCCCGGCATGGCGAACACCGGTTGTTCTGAAAAATTCGGGAAGACGATAACGAGCGTTCCGGGTTGTGTACATTTTGTCTTGTATGAGAATCTGCCCGCTGCAACGTGAATGGTGTCAATGGCGTCAATGACACCATCGGTGCTGTAAACATAGAACTCACCCTGGTTTAGGTTGAGCAGCCGACCCTCGAGCGTGAAATAATCGCCTTTAGTGCCGCATGAAACCAAAACCAGGGTGAGTATGAGAGAATATACGTATTTCATTATTATTTACGAGTGATAGCCAGCTCGAGGTCTTTCTCTGCATAAGGTGCGAGAGAAGGATCCTGCTCGAGAGCCTCCTTCAGGTAAGAGTTGGCAGCATACTTATTGTCACGGCGTGCTGCAGCTATTGCGTGAAGGTAGGTGTTCATTGCGCCCTTGAATGTTGCATCGTCAAGAGTACCTACGGCAGTTGCATAGTTCTTGTTGAGAATCTGTGCCAGTGCGGTGCTGTTTGTGTTCAGACCCTTGAAGTCAGACTCGGCAGCGGCATAGTTGCCTTTTGCTATGTTTAGCACACCCTGAGCGTATTTCACGTCGCCGAATGTTGTTGCCTTTGCAATGTCTGCCTCTGCTGCGCTAAGGTCGCCGTTGATAAGACTGAGCAAACCGCGGTTAGCGAGTGCCTCTGCCTGATTGGAGTTGACGCGGAGCGACTGTGTCAGATATTGCCTTGCCTGATCAACATTGCCATTTATCATCGCCATCGATGCGAGGTTGTTGAATGCGCGAGCGTCAGAAGGATATATCTCTGTCGTCTTCTTGTAGATGCCTACCTTGTCGTCGTTGTTCTCAACGAGTGTAGCGGCGTACAGCAACTCCTCTACGTTCAGCTTCGCAGCATCGCTGTTATACTGGTTGAGTATCTCCTCGTCCGAGCGCCCTATTGTCTCGTAGTTGATTATCATTCTTGCGCGACGAAGCTCCGGAAGAATACCTGTTGCCAGTTCCTGGAAGCCTGCACTCATGTTACGAATCTGCTGCTCGCGCTCTTCCGGGTCCTTATACATGTCAAGCACACGGATGATTACGTCCTTGTCCTGAATGTTGCTTACAGCCACGAGCTGCTTGAATCCCTCCCAGTCCTGAGCGGTATAATGGGCGTCAATGCCTGTGTTTATCTTTGTAGCCTTAAGCTGAGAACTTACATAATCTTCTGTTACGTTCTGACGTTTCTCAGAGAGTCTGTTATTGAAGTCATATCCTCCCTCTGGCGAAGCGTAAGCCTGAATCTCCACATTCTGAATGTTCAGCCGCTCCCGGTCAGCGTTTATCTGCTTGAGCATATCGACGAAATCCTTTACAGAGTTGCTCTGCAGCTCGCTCTTGCGGATGTTTGCCTGATTCACGAGGAACTTGATGTTTGCCTCATGCTTCTGTTGTGTGACACGCTGGAAAGCATCCGGAGCGAAGCATCCGCCGTCGCTGAGAATGGTGTGCTTATAGAGTTCTGATGTAGAGATTACTCCTGTGGCAACCTTTACTTCCGGTATGTTAACCATCTTCTTGCCTACTTTTGCCTGGAACGTCATGTACATATCGCTCTTCTGCATGTCAGGGACAAAGTCGAAGGCTGTCTTCATTGTATATCGCCCGCCGAGACGGTAGGAGATAGCTTGGTCGTTGCCAAGCACTTTCTCACCTTGGAATGTAGCCGGTGTGCCTTGTGCCACCTCGCCATTGCCGTAGCGAAGTTCAGGAATTACTGTCACGACAGCATTCTTCTTCATATACTTTTCAGGAAATACACCGGCTATTGATGCAGGAACCTGACCTGCCTGAGATTCAAGAGGGTTAGGTGTTACTGTGAAATAGTCAGCAGATAGAGCCCCGAGCTTACCGGAACATGATGTGAAAGCAACGGTTGCGAGGGCAGAAAAAATAAAAATCAGATTTTTGCGCATTGTGATGAATACGTTTAGAAAAGCATTAATAGTATTAATAATGTGGTGCCGCGAGCGGGACTCGAACCCGCACGCCCAAAATGAGCAGAAGATTTTAAGTCTGCCTTGTCTACCATTCCAACATCGCGGCATACCAGCAATTTGCATCGCAAATAAGTTGTTTGTGCATATTTGCAATGCAAAGGTACATATTTTATATTGAAAGACAAAAAAAAACAACTCTTTTTCACAAAAACGATTGTTGCGGAGGCTTGCAGTATTGCCTTGCCGCAAGGTTTTGTTTCGACAGTCTGAAGCTCAGAGTTTGCTCTTCTTTACACCTTCGAATGTTATCTTACGGGCTTTCTGTGCCGTCATTGAGGTGCTTATTGCCAAGAGAAGGGTTGAAATGATAAGTTTCTTCATATAACTGTTTATAGAATTTGTGTTTGCATAATGTATTCGTGTCGCCAAGGATTATGAGTTTCATACGTGCTCTCGTGATAGCTACGTTCATGCGCCGGAGGTCGGCGAGGAATCCTATCTGTCCCTCCTCGTTGGCTCTGACGAGCGAGATGAAGATGATGTCGCGCTCCTGACCTTGGAAACCGTCGACTGTATTCACGGAGATGAGGTGGCGGAAGGGCTTGAATGCCTGACTTTTCTTTATTCTCTGACGCAGGTATTTCACCTGTGCGCGATACGGTGATATGATGCCGACATCGATGTTCTCGTCGAGCACTCGTGCCTTACCTATTTTCTTGAAATAGTCTTCCATGTGCCGAAGGGTGAGGTCTGCCTCGGTCTTGTTGATTCGTCCGAACGACTCGCCTATAAATTCCTCGTGGCAGTCGTCGCCGTTGGTGTCGATCCAAAGCATCGGTTCGTCGTAGTCGAGTATGCCGCGAAACTTAACGCTCGGGTCGCTCTCTACCTTTCCGTCGTAGAACCATTTTGACGAGAACTGCATTATCTTCTCGTTCATGCGGTATTGTATCTTCAGCAGACATACGTCGTCGGGTCGGTTCTCGACAATTCTCTCCATCAGTGTCTTGCCTAATCCTGCGCGTAGTGCAGCATGATTCTTCACCGTAGGCGGCAGCTGGCAGTGGTCGCCGGCAAGGACTACGCGCGACACTTTGCGCATAGGAATCCAGCATGCCGCCTCGAGTGCCTGCGCCGCCTCGTCAACGAACAGCGTGGTGAACTTCATTCCCTGCAGCAGTCGGTGGGCGGAGCCTGTCAGCGTGGAAGCGATGACGCGCGCCTCGCCGAAGAGTTCCTGATTGATGCGAATCTCCAGTTCGGTGGCTCTCGACTTCAGACGTTCTATCTTCTGGTGGATGCTGTCGTCGCGGCGCTTGCGGTTTGCCCTTATCTCACGCAGCGCTTTGCGGATGCTCCACAGCTGCGGATAGTCGGGATGCGCCTCGAAGCGACGTTCGTAGGTGAACGACAGCATCTTGTCGTTGACGCGTGTAGGGTTGCCGATGCGCAGGACGTTGATGCCGCGGTCGACCAATCGCTCTGATATCCAGTCGACAGCCATATTGCTCTGTGCGCATACAAGAACTTGACTCTCACGCTGCAGCGTCTCGTGGATTGCTTCTACGAGGGTTGTGGTCTTGCCCGTTCCCGGAGGACCGTGTACCACCATGACGTCCTTGGCGCGCAGGACATCGTTAACGGCTTTCTCTTGAGTGGCGTTGAGCCACGGAAAGCGCAGGTCGGCAAAGGAGAAACGCTCGGATTTGCCATGCGAGTAGAAGAGGTCGCGGAGATAGGCAAGGCGGTTGTCCTTTGCATTGATGACCTTGTCGAGGGCTTCGAACATCAATTGGTAAGAGCGTTCGTCGAAGAAAATCTGAACGCCGAGAGGGGCAGTGCTCTGAAGAACGGACGCATATTTCATGTCCTGCAGCTCTACGACCATGCGGTCTTGCTCGGAATAGCATACCACGCCTTTTATGTCGATGAACCTTATCCCGTCGTCGTTTTTTGTGAAAAACACCACGGGGCGGTTGAATTCAAAGTTGTGTTCGGTATCGTCGTCGGTGGCACGGATTATCTCTATGCAAGGTTTGTTCAGCGAGTTGTAGTAGCTCTTGCCCGTCGACAACTGCCACCATGCGTCACCACGACTTATCCTGCTCTCAAGTCTCATCTGTAGGGTGGTCTTCTCGTATGCCTCTTTTTCTGAGGCATACTCCATCTGCAAAAGCAGTTTCTGTTGTGTAAGTAATTGTATGGGGCTGTTCTGAAGCATGTCGCAAAGTTACATAAAAAATGGCTGATACTGAAGAGATATACACCTTATTTATACGAATACTGAATCGCTCGATAGAGCGCGTTGCCGTTTTATTATCAAAGGAAAAAGAGCTTTCCTATTGCTTTCGCCTGCTCTTGGCATTATTTTTTATTGTCACTGCAGGCATGACGCCAGTGACATCGCGCAGGGAAAGGACACTGAAAAAGAAAGAACTGACGTGATAAAATTTTTACACCGAAAGCACTACTTTCTAAAACCGTCGTTTCTTGCTTCTGAAAGCGCCGTTTCTTGACCTTAAAACCGTCGTTTCTTGGCGCTCATTCCGCCGTTTCTTGAACCAAGAAGCGTAGGTTTTTCGGAAGCACTGAGTATCAACATGTTACGACGGCGGTTTTTCTTCTGTTTATGTTTGGTCGCCGTTTTTGGCAATATGATATTTTTTTACATCCTGTGTCAGATGCCGATGTCTTTTCCTGCCACTCGCCTGATGTCGTCGATGCTGCCTGCGAACGGACCGTTGTGGGCGAGTTTCAGTGTGCACATGGCAGCGGCAAAGCTGCCTGCCTCACGTGGTGACTTGCCCTGAGCGCGGCAATAGAGGTATCCTGCCATATATGTGTCGCCGCATCCGGTGGCATCGACCACGGTCTCTGCTTTGTAGGAAGGAACATCGATGTACTCTCCGTTGTGGAGAATGAGCGAACCGAGCGAGCCAAGGGTGACGAGCACCTCGCTTGGTCCCCACGATGCAAGTACAGCTGCAGCCTTCTTCGGGTCACTCTCGCCGGTGAGTACTTCCATCTCCATCTCATTTACCTTGACGATGTCGATATGCTTCAGCCATTCCTTCTTTTCCTTCCAGTCGACGGGGAACACCTTTTCGTTCCTCACTTCGCGCAGAAACCCTTGGGCATCGATAGAGATACGCCCGCGCTTTGAGAGGGTTTGAACGAAAGACAACGGGAAATCGTCGCTCAGCAGTGTGCCGAGGTGGAATATCTGTGCCTCCGTGCCGTCCATGTCGTCGATGCGGAACGGGTCGGACTTCGCTGCCACGCGCTGTGTGCGTTCGTCAGGATTGTCGCCATAGATATTCTCGAAGAAAACGGTTGCTTTGCTCGGAAAAACCGTCACTTTTATGCCCTCCGCCTGCATCTTTTCAGCGTAAGGACGGTCTTCGTCGGCAAGTTTCGTCACCAACGTGTAGTCAACGGTCTTGGGCAGATGGTTGATGGCGTAAGAGAAATAAAACGCTACTCCGCCAGCCATGTACACCGTATGGCTCGGAGTGACAATCTTGTCACGTGTGATGTGACCTATGCAGCATATCTTTTCCATATCAATGGCAAAATTACCATAATCGCCCGAAAAAACAAAATATTACATGTTTTTTTCCCTGTTTTCGTCTTTTTGCCGTGGCGTTGCATGCGAAAAACGATTCTGTTTGCGAAAAATGATGCCATGACCATTGTTTTCTCGCACTTTTATACTACTTTTGCACTGCTATGAAAGAAACTTTGAAACGTCAGGAACTTCTCGTTATCAATGATATATGCGGCTACGGAAAGGTGGCTACTGTTGCCATGATGCCGATACTGTCATACCTCGGTATACCCGTATTCAGTCTTCCGACCGCTATCGTGTCAAACAATCTCGAGTATGGGAAGTTCAATCTGCTCGACACCACGGAGTATATGCGTGGCGTCTTTCCGGTGTGGAAAGAGCTGGGATTCTCCTTTGGTGCAATAGCAACGGGGTTCATCGCGTCAGAGAAACAGGCGGAAGTGGTGGCTGACTATTGCAACGAGCAGGCAGCGCAGGGCACGACTATCTTTGTCGATCCTATCATGGGCGACGAGGGAAAACTCTATAACGGTGTCACCGAGAGCACTATCATAAGTATGCGGCGCATGGTCAGTGTGGCACATCTCATTGTGCCAAACTACACCGAGGCGTGCTATCTCACCGACACTCCTTTCGTTGCCGACCCTGTCAGCCTCAGGGAGGCATACCGCCTGACCGACTCGTTGCGTAGGATTGGTGCGCGCTCGGTCATCATCACCAGCATGAAGATAGAGGCGGCAAGGAAAGGGGAGTTCTATAATGCGGTGGTGGGATATAACGCAGCTGCAGAGGAGTATTTCTGTCTGCCTTACAATGAAATTCCTGTACGCTTTCCGGGAACGGGCGACATCTTCTCTTCTGTGCTCTTCGGACATCTTCTGAAGGGTGAAGAACTGGAAAACTCTACTCAGAAAGCCATGGATGTCGTGGCAAAGATGATATTCCTCAGCAAGGACCAAAAAGACAAATTCAGAGGCATTCCAATCGAGAAATACTTGTCGCTATTATAATCCCTAATGGGTCAACAGACAGCAGTGCGTTTTTATCAGCAAAGAACAAAAGCTTTCCTGCTGCTTTCGCCCGTTTGCGTTAATTTCGTATGTGATGAACAACCCCTTTGATTATCAGCCCTCGGACGCAATGCTTAGGGCGAAAGAGAAGCTTGCCGCACGGATTGAGACGCTGTGCAGTGAGGAAGATTCGTTTGCTGCAGATGTGGCGAAAGGAAAGATGTTCGGAGTGCTGATAGTTGAAGATCATGAGCCTCTGCTGGCTTTCTCCGGTCAGATTGGCGGGCGTTTCGAGTGGCAAGGCTTTGTTCCTGCTGTGTTCGACTATCTCGACGACGCAGGTTTTTTCAAGACCTCCGAGAGGATAATATCCGATATCAACCGTCGTATTGCCGAACTGGAAGGTTCGGCAATACTGCTTTCTGCCCGTGGGAAATATAAGACATTGGAAGCCGACAGCAAGGCTGACATAGAGCGCTATCGACAGTTGATGAAGGCGGCTAAGGCAGAGCGTGACCTTATCCGCGGAAAGGGACTGACCGACGAGCAGAGGCTTATCAGCGAGAGCCAGTTCATGAAGGCAGAGATGCACCGCAAGAAAGCGGCATGGCGTGAGGCATTGGCGAGGGAGGCTGAGCGGGTGGCAGGTATCGAGGGCGAGATACGCTCGCTGAAAATGAAGCGTCAGATGAAATCCATGCGACTTCAGCAGTGGCTTTTCAAGCAGTTTGTGTTCACCACGCGTGGAGGAGAAAGACGCGACCTGTTGCATATTTTCGGTGAATACTATCGCCGTAACGATTCTATGCTCGCTATGTCAGACACAGCCATTATACCTTCGGGCGCCGGCGAGTGCTGTGAGCCAAAGCTGCTTAATTATGCCTTCAGCCATGATTTTACGCCCGTAGAGATTGGAATGTTCTGGTGGGGCGAGAGTCCTCGGCAGGAAATACGTCATCACGGACAGTTCTATCCGGCGTGCAACGGAAAGTGTAAGCCGATACTTGAGTTTCTGTTGCCTGAGCTTTTAGAATCTTCAACATCATTTTATGATGAGCATGCAGCACAAGCGCTTATGACGCTCTATGAAGACGAGGCGCTCATAGTCGTCAGCAAGCCCGCGGGAATGCTCTCCGTGCCCGGTCGGTCGACGCGACAGTCGGTATATTCCGTGCTTGCCGACACACATCCCGACTGCCGGGAACTGAGTATGGTGCATCGTCTTGACATGGACACAAGTGGACTGCTCGTAGTCGCAAAGACGAAGAAAAGCCATGCGTTTCTGCAACGCCAGTTTGTCGAACATACCATACATAAGGAGTACGTAGCCTTGCTCTCACGTCCTCTGACGGAGGAAGATGGCGTCATAACCCTTCCCATCGCCCCCGACCATACTGACCGCCCACGGCAGAAGGTCGACTTCGCAACGGGCAAGGCGGCGACGACTGAATACAAGGTGCTGCATGACGGGCAGAAAAATGCCGTACGACTTATACCGCTGACAGGGCGAACACATCAGTTGCGCGTGCATTGTGCCCACCGACAAGGGCTTGGCAACCCTATACAGGGCGACCGACTGTATGGACAGCGCGCCGACCGACTGTATCTGCATGCCGAATGTTTAGAGTTTGTGCATCCGCTGACCGGCGAGCGTGTGACATTCCGAGCGTGTCCCAAATGGTAATCCCTGCTTTATCTGCATTACGAGTTCGAGGCGGTCGTTTACATCGGCAGCGGCTTTATGGAGAGCATCGTTGTTGTATTCGCTCTTGAACATACGGTTTGAATAGTCTGCCTTTATCGCAATCTGTGGCACAGGGTAGTAGTTGATACCGAATGTCAGGCAGCTTCTCTTTGTGAAATCATACGTCGGTTGCGTGTCTTCCTTTATGAAAGAGTTGTAATAGTCATATCGTCCGAAGAGATAGAGTTTGCGTTCTTTTGCCCGTTGCGATGCAATCTGAGATAGAATATCGTAACCCGCTTCTACTGCCGTCGCTATAGCTGCCTTTCCGACATGCGTCTTATTATAAGGTGACGACTTGGTTGTGTTCATCTTCAAGTTGCTTATCACGGAAGCGTCGCTTATCGTTCCGTAATCGAAATTACCACGTACGATCCAGTTGAAGCGCTTGAAGGTGAAGTCGAACGACCCTATGAGGACATTGCCTTTGGTCTTGTCATAGAGTTTGCCCTTTCCTTCGCGTTCGTTAGGATAAGTGTTGTGCATGGCGCGTCCGTAGTAACCGCTCACTGCCAAACGCAGTCCTGAAATGGTGTAGTTGTCTATGCGTGCCGCAAAGCCATATTTATTAGCTGGTTTGAACTCAAAAACTGAGTCGGCAGCATTCTTTGCCCAGTTGTTGCGACTGAACATAAAAGCATCAAGACCTGCCACAACTTGAACCTCATAACGGAAGTCGCCGTGGTGTCCCCAGAAGCTTACACCCGTGTCATACCATGTCGATGGAAGTATGGTATTCTCTCCCTCAGGGCGATAGACGTTGAAGAAGTTAAGCGGTTCGTGGTGAGCGTTGTTCAAACCGACGGGCACTACGAAGTGTCCCATCTTCAGATTAGCCCAACGGGAAAATGACTTCTGAATCCAGAACTGTTCAAACTCAACCTCTCCGCCTTTTTCTATTTCCGTTTCATACTCACCGCCTTCGTCAGTCTCTATTTCTACTGCAGAGCCAGTGCCTGTATGTTCAAACTCTATCTCTGTACCCATTGTCCAGCCCTTTCCGAAGTCGTAGCCGAGATATATCACTGCATGAGGAATGTCGAAACGACCGTTGCTGGGGTCATTCTTGTATTTTGCTGGATCACGATAACGGTATTGATTGTCGCTATAGAAGTTTCTTGAATACGCCACTTCACCGTATCCACCTATACTTAGCTTCTTTCCTTTGGAATGATTCATTACTCTATCAAAAACATTTGCCTGCGCAATCTCTTGCGCAGGCAAAACAAACATCACCCCGATACTGAATAACATACAGAGGTTCAGCCATTTCATACCGGCTTTATACAATTATTTTTTTATCACACACATTACATTAACTTAAATAACAAATTATAGAAATACGGTATGTTGTTAGAAATAGTTTATCATTGCGATGCAAAGGTAGTGTTATTCATTACAATCAACAATACCTAAAAATAGGTAAATAATAATAAAAACAGGAGAGATTAGACACGTAATAATCATTGTTTGTAAGTATGACAATCGTGTTTGCCAATTGAAATGTTCAGCGATTGCCGTGTGTTGCCGTTTGTTTACGGCATGGAGCGAATGCCCTCTACTCGAGATTGTCTGCTTCTGCCTCATATCTCTTGCTTACTCCCGTTCAGGATAAGAATTCATAAAAACGACCGGCATACGCCAGCCGTAGGGACGTGATTTATCACGTTCCGAAATCTTCAAAAAACAATCCGACAGGCGTTACGACGTGATTGTCAATGCGAAATGTGATAAATAACGCCCCTTCGATATGTGCGAATAAATTTAACAAAAAGGCTGTTCTAAGCATACATACAGCCGATATTTGCCGACACGTTGTCGTTCGTTGGCGAAAAACGCTATTTTGGGGCGTTACATACAAGATGTTGGTAATCAGCGAGATAAACAGTTTTGATGACGACAAAAACAAGAATCAGTTTCAAGAACCGCCGTTTCTTGAGTCTAATACCTAC